>Ga0209119_1000076_pt1 | contig 98474 bp, 95 predicted proteins | sample COG_03_FD_184747 | JGI IMG/M metagenome (GOLD analysis project Ga0209119, IMG submission 184747) | Pelagic Microbial community sample from North Sea - COGITO 998_met_03 (SPAdes) (version 2) | ecosystem: Environmental > Aquatic > Marine > Neritic zone/Coastal water | place: Helgoland, sampling...
TGAGGTAATCAATGGGACTTGCTGGAGATGCAAAATGCAGTATATAATCGATCGACTCTTGAATGTCTATATGAATAGTGACATCATGATCAATAAAATGAAAATTAGGATGGGCACATAAATGCTGGATATTGTCCTTATCGCCTGTGATAAAATTATCAATGCCGATGACTCTAAACCCTTCGTCAATAAAACGATCACATAGGTGAGACCCTAAAAATCCTGCAGCTCCGGTGATAAGTACGGTCTTGGGCATAAAATTCGTTAGATAATGTACAAAGGTAAGAAAATATTATTCCAAGGCAACTTTAAAACTGTTTAAGGATCACAAGGCGTTGACTTTTTTAAGCATCCTATTTAAAATCATATCTTTAGAAAAATGATTGAGAACATATGTTCTTGCGCTACTTCCCATGGCTTTCATCCTATCGTCTTGAGACGATAATTCATCTAACTGTTTAACGACTTCTTTAGAATATTGACTAAAAAAAAGACCAGCTTCGGTTGATTTGAATGTGCTGTTTATTTCAGAATCTTTATGTCCAATGATGATAGACGGTTTTGCGCTTGCCATCATTCCTAATACTTTTGAAGGCATTACGGTGTCTAATAAATCTGGTTTTTGAAATAACAAGTGAATGTCTGTACTGCAGAGTAAATCAGACAACTGATTGTAAGGTACGGGAGGATAATACGTAACATTAGAAATGTTTTTTATGTGTTTCAAAACCCACTCTTTTTTGGCGCCATCTCCAACAATTATAACGTCATATTTGTTTTTATCTAAATCATTACAAAATTCAATAAAGCTATCCCAGTCTTGTTTGTCTCCTATATTTCCTGAGTAAAGGAGAGTTGTTTTTTTTGATTTTGTATAATCGTGGTTTTTAGCCATTAGAGGATCAATTGTGGTTTGATCAATCCAGTTGGGTAAATAGAATGTCGAACTATTCGTCTTTTGGGCTAGTTTTTCTAGCATGCTATGACTTATTGTACTTCCTACCGTAGCTCTATTAAGGATCCACGACTCAATCTTAAATAGTAGTGAAAAAAGAGCATTGGTTTTTTTACTAACGCCTGTTTGTAATGCCGCATCAAATTCAAAATCTTGAATATGAACCCATAGTTTTGCATTAAAACGTTTTTTTTGAATCCAGCCTAAAAATGCAGACGATGTAAATGGTACAACAGCAATAACTAAATCACAGTTTTTAATTTTAAATAAATTAAAAAAGGACCCAAGAGTGAAGTCTAGTAAATGTACTATTCTTTTAAAAAAAGTGGGCGCCTTAGGGACATACTGCCTGTATCTTAATAGAATAGTTGGGCCTGAAGATTCCTTATAAAATAAGGGTTTTGACTTGTACTCTTTGTAAATCTCCCATTGTGGATAATAGGGGAATGCGGTCACAACAGTCACGTTGTGCCCATTTGATTCAAGAAATTCAACCCACTGAGAAGAATAGAGGCCTATGGCAGAATCTTCTGGAGCGTAGTTTAAACTTATGAAGGTGATGTTTTTTTTTTTCAATCTTTTGGTATTCTATCTTTAATTGGTTTTGCTGGTGTCCCTATGCAAACTTTATTAGCGGGCAGATCCTTAAACACAGAACTTCTTGCCCCAACGACCGTGCCATTACCTATGTTCACTGACGGTGCTACATATACGTCGGTTGCTAGCCAACATTCAGAGCCAATAGTAATTTTTTGAGCATAGATATCAAAACTCTCGGTTTGATAATCGTGACTCCCAGTGCAAATATAACATCTTTGTGAAATAACACTGTTAGACCCTATTGCAATTGTTCCTAATGAATACAAAACGACGTCGTCCCCAATCCAGCTGTAGTCGCCAATAGAAACCTTCCAAGGATATGTGATTTGAGTGGTTGGTCTTAGAATTACTTTTCTACCAACTTTTGCGCCAAAACTTCTAAGCAAAAAACGACGCCACCCATACATTACTTGCGGAGATGGACGAAATAGAAGTGCGTAAACGACCCACCATAGTTGGACCGTAATTTTAGATTTTCCTCTGAAATCTTTTGGAGTTTGGTATTGCGAAAGGTTTTGTATCATTATGCTTTAAAAATTTTCACCATATTTTCGATGAAATTATCAACACGGTATTTTGTTTTAGCTGTAAGATGATTTTCTACTCTTATTTTGTTGGCAAGTGTTGTGTTTAGAGTTGTCATTTTAATTTTGGAAGCTATATCGACTGGGCTTTTTTTATCAACATAGTAGCCATTTACGGCATCTTTAAACACGTCGGGGATTCCAGCATGATTTGTTGTTAAAACAACATTTCCGGTTGCCATGGCTTCCAAAATAGATATTGGCTGTCCTTCCATTTCATAGTATGTAGGTAATATAAATATATTTCCCCATAAAAGTAATGTTTTCTTTTGATTACCCGACACAACACCAACGTAATCAACGTGCTTAAGTGACTTAAACAGCTTTTCTGTTTTAAGCACATGTTTGGCATCTATGTTGCCCGCAATTTGTGCTTTGTACTCAAAGCCTTCGGCTTCAAGAATATTGAATGCTTCTAGCAACTCGAAAATTCCTTTCTCCTCCATTAAATTACTTAAAAAAATAATTCTTGGAGTTGGGTTTGCTAGTTTTCGATTTATGTCTTCACGATCTACAAATAAATAGTTTTCTACGAAATTGTACAGGACATGAATATGCTCGTCTTTTATAAAAGGAGACATATTATCAGTTAAAGATTCCGACAATACAATGCCTTTTGAGGTTTTATTTAATAAAATCTTAAATATTTTTTTTTTAATTCCTTTTAAATTCCGGTATTCCTTCCCTAAGTAATTACCATGAATATGTGTTATAAGCTGCTTGTTTAACAAAGATGTTAATGTAATAAAAAAGCCATATTTTAAAACTCCGAAAAATGTTTGACCAGGAGTGATATATACTATGTCGGATTTAAATATTTTGTAGGAATACAGAGCCAATTTTAGATTAAAGAAAAATTTTGACAGTGAAAATGCTCCTAGATTTTCATCGAACTTATAGAAAGATGTGTTTATAAAACGAATAAAAAAATCGCTTTGACTATGTAGGTTATCGACCACAATTTGATTTGCCAAAGAAACACCTGTTGTTGGGTTGGGCAACGGCCCTATAAGTAATATTCTTGTCATAAAATTATTTCTTGATTTCGTTTGTAAAAAGCAAAAAAATTAATAAAAAACGAAAAAAGCAGCACACCATCTTGTCTTTCTAAAATATTTTCAGTTAGCATTACTGTAATAAATAAAATTAGTATTGCTGCACTCGTATGATTTTTATTCGTCAGTGCATTTTTAAGATTATAAAAAAGCATCCCTGATAAACTTATAATCCCAAAAATTCCAGCTGCCAACCAAGTGCTTAAATACTGGTTGTGAGAATTAAAATAAGCCCCTTTGAAAATGTTTTTATGTACAGAAAAACAATGTTCTAAAATGGATTTAACATCTCCAATGCCGTAGCCAAATAGCGGGCGTTTGATTATGTTTTCAAAAGCACAGTCAAATATATGAATCCTCATAGAGGTAGAGCCCAAAACAGCGTTATTATTATGAAAAATCGCATTCCATAATTCGAGAAAACGCACTCTTAATGGATCAATTGTAAACAGTAAAACAAGACTTAGTAGTAAACCAAAACCTATGATTAAGTTGTGTTTAAATTGTCTTCTTTTTTTAAGAAAATAAAAGGTGAATATCAGAAACGTTACTATTAATGTGCCTTTTCTAGCCAATATAAGTAACACGAATGCCAAAAATAAAACGCCGAAAATTATCAATATTTGTTGCTTTATATTTTTGGTTGCTTCAATTAATGGGATTGATAGAATCATTGCGACACTAACATACAAAGACATGTATATCGGATGCATTGAATATTTACCATAGCCAATATTCATTCGATTTGGGAAATGGATAAAAATACTTTGATTTAAATAGCCATTCATATAATTATGTATAAATATGCCTATTAAAAAAAGAATAGTAGCCACAAAAAATGAAATATAAAAAAGTCTTAATTGTTTATTTGTAATTACAATTAAATTCGCTTTTATTAAATAAAAACTTAGCGGCATTACGACTATCGGAAGAAACACTAACAATCTTGTTAAACCAAAATCAACATCGCTGCTGTAGCTCAGGCTTGTTAGCATCACGAAAAAGAAAAGAATGTTAACAAAAAGCAATTTGCTTTTTAATACTTTTATGTGTTTGATTGATGGGAATAATAACAGTATTATAAGAGAAAAAATAAAGGTAGGGATATTTCTCAAATTAATAGGTAGTAATAAGGAAATCGAAAACAAAAAGATGCCGAGAAGAAAAAGTGGTTTTACGATTCTAATTTTTAAATGGTTTGCCATCACTTAAGTAATTTACTTATTAATTTTGGAATAAGATAAACGCCAATTAAAGGGCCAACAAAATAGGCAATCCCATTTGTTAAATCGCCTCTCATCAAAAATATTAAATGAACCGCAAAATAAAACGCTATAATTTCCTTTAAGTCGTTTCCGGATCTGAACCAATTTAAAAATTTAATCATCGTAAAAGCTAATAATATTGATAGAAGTAAAACACCTATAATTCCAAAGTTTATATAACCTTCAGAGATAATAGAATTGGACAGGTTATTGAAATTTCCATCTCCAAAATTAAAATTATCAATTAAATGACTTCCAATCTCTTTACCTGTTGTTATGGGTTTAGATACCCAAATGCTTCTGGGAATAAAAAAAAGAAAAGACCCTAAAAGATTATACCCAAAAGACAAACCATATGCTTTTGTATAATCTACGGTTGCTATTATATTAGCAAATGCATCGTAGTGTAACGAGTTAAATGTCTCAAGAACTGCACCCGATTCTATAAGGTTATTGAAAAAAATATCCGGGTTACTAATCAGCTCACTTAAGCTAGCATCTAAGTGAGTTATGGATGAAATTAGAGGAAATCCAATAATCATTGATGAAAATAAAAATAAAAAGAATTTTGCGTTCGAGTTAATGATTTTAGGGTAGAAAAGATATATTAGAGTGATGTATATGGGGCCCAACGCGTTTCTTTTTTCAGTTAATGGGTTTTTTAGAACAAACAGTATAACAATCATTAATAAAAACATCCAAAACACTACCAATGTGTTTGTTGATATTTTCTTTTTTATTTTTAAATATCTAAAAGCAATTACCACGCCAGCAAAAGGGATAAAGAATAGCATTTTCTTTTTTAATAATAGAACGGCAAGTGACGTTCCTTCTTGGCCAGAATAAACTGAACTTATTATTTCGCTAACTATATATTCATAATTTGATATGAAAATTAATATTGAAAGAGAGCCTATTATTAATATTTGAAGAGGGGCGGAACGGTTGATGTTTTTTGGTAGGTTTGTAAATTCTTCACTTTGTTTTTTACTTTTTAGAAAAACATAGGAACAAAAGAATACTACATTGAAAATCAGGATTAAAAAATTTGTAAAAAGAATATCTAATGTTTTATAAGGAAACGCATTGGAGAAAACCATATTATTGGAAGCCATAGAGTCAATTTGAATCATAGGCGCCATGAATAAAAAGAGGTATGTGAAAATAGTATAAGAAGTCAAAAAAGGCGAAAAACATTTCTCAACATTTAAATGGTAATTGGTGATATATGTAATCACAACAAAATTAATAAAGAAAGAACCCCATATTAATGGCTCCATTCGTAAAAACAAAAACAGTGCTGAACTTAAAAATAAATACAAAAAAGTTATAACATGCTTAAGTTTCATAAAATAAATTTAATTAATCTGTTTTCTAGATATAAACGTTTTCTTGGCGTAAAAAAAAGCAAAAGCATTTTTTATGAAATGAATTAAAAGCAAAAATACTACAAAGTTTTTATACTCTAAAAACACACTAACGACCACAAATAAGCCCCACAAAACATAGGATATAATATTGATTATATTATAATTTTTAAATTTATCGTTTATTAGATAAAAGGGTTGAACAACCCAATTAAAGGCACTAAACACCAACACGACTATTGAATAGGGTATGATAGAAACAATGACTTTTATTTTATTATTGAAGCTAAAATCTATATTAGACAGGATAACTGATAATATATAAAAGATGAGTGCTATTAATAAATATAATACTAATGTTTTAGTTTTAATTTGGAGCGCCTTGTTTATGTTTTTTTCGAGTAAATACTTTTTAATTAATGGTGCATATATTGAATTTACTCCAATGCTTATGAGTAGAAATATATTAAAAACATTTAAAATATATCCAATCTCAACAAGCTCATCTGGGGTTGAATATAGCTTCGCTAAATGTAAAAACCCTAAGCTAGAAGCCCAACCAAGGGCACTAATAGAAAACAAGTTTAAAACTTTCTTTAGCTCCTTAGTACTCAAAAAGCTGAGCTTAAAATCGAATCCCAATAGATTGGTGCTTTTCAGAATCATCAAAACAATGAGTAGGCCTAAAGCTTTTCCAAGAAAAAAAGCGACTACTATATTTTTAAGAATAAGCATCAATATGATGATACATAAAAATGAAATTAAAAATAACGCTTGAACGACGAGAGCTTTTTTATGTTCTTCAATTATTTTATAGTAGTTGGTTAGATAAACTAAATATGAATTGATTAACATGCTCAAAAATATACTGATAAAAACAATAGTGTTATCAACCTCAAAGTACTCGGACACTTGACTTTTAAAAACAAAATAGATACTTGCAAATAACAACACCATTACAATCGAATTGGAGGTCATTTTGTTGGTGATCTGCTTGTAGCTTGTGATCGATTTAGAATAGATTAGGCTGGAATGGTTGAGCGGTAGAAGTAAGCTTAAAATTTGTTCTAAGGAGAGGAGTAATAATATGGTGATATACTGCTCTGAATATACGCCAATAGCAAAGTAAAATAGCAGGATGTAATTAAATCCTTTGGATGCTCCTGAGATAACTATATATTTCAAGGATGTTAAAAAATTGGCGCTATTTTTAAACATTTTTTATTATTTCAGCTACTACTCTGTCAACACTTTTCCCATCCACTGCGCCAACGGAATCTTGTACGTAATTTTGAATTAAACGTTCATCAACATCAACATTTAAAAGGCGCGTTTCAAAAGTTTTTTTATCTGAGTAGTATTCTATAATATCTTCAGGATATTGTTTCAATACATCTTCCGACAGGCCCCACCTTGGGGACTTTACTTTCTTGTTTAATATCAAAGCATAGACAATGGTTGAAGAATAAAGGCAAATCACAAATAAAGAATGGTGCAAATAATTCTTAAAGTCTAAATCTTGGAAATATGTAATATTGTTTTTTTCGAAAAAAGGTTTCAGTAATTCTACTTCTCTTCTTGGATGTAACTTAACTACTAATTGTAAAGATTTGTTTTTAAGAACCTTATTAATTTCAGCCATAAATTCAAACCACTTCTCATTGTTCCAACCAAACGTTTCGGGCATTCCATCGTCTATATAGGCAACATATGTGTTGGATATAATATTTAACTCCTCAGAGCAAAACGTTTCTTTATCTTTTATTTCTGTGTTAAAAAACTTATCTAACTCTGGGTTTCCTACAACATGTACTTTGTTTTTTGGAAAACCAAACTCCTGAGTCATTAGTTCATAATCTGATTCATAATAAACAAAAGATTTAGTAGCGTTTAACTCCTTACAATACTTGGGAAGTATCATAAATTCTGTTGGGTTTTTAATCAGTTTTTTGAAAAAAGAACCTATTTCACTTAAACTTTTTAGACCAAGGATGTAATTGTAAATTGAAAATATGTTCTTCTTTTTTATTTTAGAAAACAAGCTGCTCTTACCGAGAGTGGCCTTCACATCTCCCATATTGTCTACGGTGATTAATTTTCCATGCGCTAAATAAAATACACTGATTCCTAAGTCATTGCAAATTTGAACCACAACTCTATCCAAAATAAAAGATAAGTTAAGCAAAATAATTGCGTTTGGATTTTCTTTCTGGATGATTTTTTTTAAACGCTTCGTTTTATAGAAAGAAATATCTCGTAATGTTAAATCTTCAATTTGCTTTTCAGAACAGTCAACCTTTTCAGAAAATGACGTTGTATGGATTAAAAGTGTCTGAAACCCTTTCGCTTTGAATTTGGAGTCTAACCTTAAAAAATTCCGGTAACCTTTATCCCAGTTATCGAAGTAAATTATTTTTTTCAATTTTTTGCTTCTTTAAAAAATATTCAATCGATATATCAATTAGGTATACGACATTTTGGTTCAGAACATATTTTATGTTTTGAACTACAAGCTACGCTTTCGTGTGATTTGCGCTACAAAAATACGTTGATATTATGCATATAACAAATTCTATTTTGGAGATGTCCCAAAGCACTAAAGTATTTAATCTGAATTTATAAAAAATGCATTTATCAAATTTTCCATAAAAAGCTTTACTTCCTGTCATGCTAGTAGTGCTTACAGCTTATGTTTAATCGGTAATAAAGATCATCCCTCTAAGTGTTGAAATGAATTATTTAATGTAGCTAAAATCTAGTGGAGTGGCAAAACTTGCATCTTTTGAGAATTTTTTACCTAATATTTCTTTATAGTGCTTTGGGTGTAACCCATTTCCCGGTCTTATTGATCTAACGTTGTCTTCAGTAAGTGTTTCTCCTTTTTTCACATCATTAGTAATAAACAATGAGCGAGAAGCTAATTTCGATAAGTTTGTAGCTTTGCTTCCAATATTATAAGTCACTTTTCCTATCGCTTTTTCTGCGTCTCTCACCGCTTTAACCATTTGAGTGAATTCCTCAACGTCCAGAGAAAAAGAAGAATCGGCTCCACCAATAGACTTATCTAATATAAAATGTTTTTCAATAACTTTCGCTCCTAATGCAACTGAAACCGTTGGTACTATGGTTCCTAAAGTATGGTCTGAAAGCCCTGGAATAACATCAAATGTCTCAGCAAAATTGTTCAATGTTTTAAGATTAGCATCTTCTATTGGGGCTGGGTATGATGTGGTACATTTTAACAAAACAATGTTATTGTTTCCTTCATTCCTGCATGTTTGAATCGCCAAATCAATATCGGTAATAGTGGCAATTCCTGTACTAATGATTATTGGTTTGCCGGTTTTAGCGCATTTTTCAATTAAAGGAATGTCTAAAATCTCAGGGGATGCAATTTTATAGGCAGGGGTATTCAGGCTTTCTAAAAAGTCTACTGCGGTCAAATCAAACGGAGATGAAAAACAAACTAAACCTTCCTCCTTAGCTACCTCAAAAAGTCTTTCATGCCATTCCCAAGGCAAATGTGTTTCCGTATAAAGTTCGTGTAAATATTTACCATCCCATTGCGTCCCATGATTAATGAAGAAGACTTCTTTTTTAGCATCTAGTGTGATTGTATCTGGCGTAAAGGTTTGCAACTTAATTGCATCAGCTCCTGTTTTTTTCGCAGCCCGAATAGTTTCTATCGCTATGTTGATGTCTTTTCCGTGGTTCGCCGAAAGCTCAGCAATAATAAAGCATGGATTACTCCCTCCTATTTCGGTGTTTCCTATGTGTATGTTTGTCATTTTTTTAACTTATAAACTCGTTAAATCCTTTATAAAATTTCTGTCCCTCTTTAGCAGCTTCGTAAGGTTCTAACTCTATATTGAGTTGGTCTTGAATTGACCATTCTAGATCTTTAAAACCAAACATATGTCTAAAAAAAACAGTGCTTGAAAACCTTGGGTTTATTTCAAAAACAACAGGACCTTTTGTTGTTAGCCTTAGTTGTACATTTATAGAGCCATCAAGGTTAATCTTCTCCGCTAAATTACGTAACAAATCATTAATTTGTTCATTATTGATGATTTCGCCATAGCCGCTATAGCCACTCGTTAGTTCTCTTTTAAAAACAAGAGTTCGTATTTCTTGTTTTTTACTTCTAAAAACACCACATGTAAATTCTCCCTGACTATCTTCTAAAAACTCTTGTGCTATGAAATCTGAATGTTTTGATTTGATATAATTATAGTCCTCTAAATTTTCGACTTTATATATAGCTGCGCTTCCAGATCCAGTTCTTGATTTTAATATCACTGGAAAGTTAGGTGCACTTTCTTCGTCAACTAAGACCGTTTCTGGAAAGGGTAAATTGTTGGACTTTAAAAAATTAACGGTTGCTAATTTATCAAATCCAATTCTTAAAGCTTCAGGTGAAGCAGTAAGCATTTTAGCTCTTCCAATCGCTTTTAAATTATCCGTATCTGAAAAATACCTCAACTCTGGTTCTGACATTGGAATGATGTAATCAATTTTATGGTCTTCAACAAAGGACTCTAAATTGGAAAGATAGTTTGGGTCTTTATATGGTAATCCTATAAAAAAGTTTGAATAAATAAACTTGCCCGCGTTCTTGTCTGAAATATCACAGCCATATAACTCATCTACTAATTCGCTTTTGTTTAGTATTTTACCTATACTCTGTCCAATATCTCCGCCACAACCCGTAACTAATATATTAATTTTCATAATTCTTATTGTTTCTTTTTAGTACCTTCCGTAGATACTCTTTTTCTTCATTAAACTCTTTCAACTCATTGACAACGCCTTCTACATCATAAGGCGTGTTTTGTGGCGTATAAACCCCGTTCTTAGTGTTTATGATCCCCCAGTTGGCAATTCCACCAACGGTTCGAGATTGTCCTACAGAGCCTACATTTATTAGAAAGGAATTCTTGCCTTTATAAATCATAGGATAATGTGTGTGGCCGTTAAATACATAGTCTATGTTTTCTGTGTCATTTGCGTTTAAAACCTCTAAAGAAGCGTCAGGATATATGTATTGATCCTTATCACTTGGAGACCCATGGCATAGAAAAAAAGACATGTCGTCTTTTGTTACAATCATTTCTTCTGGTAATTGTTTTATTTCATTAATGAGTGTTTCGGAGAACTGTGTTTCATAGTGAGAAAAACAAGAACCATACTTGGAGTTGATTTCTTTTTTACGGGTTTCTGAGGCGCTTAAGTATTCTAAAAAAAGACGCTCGTGATTACCCGAGATCATATCAAAAGACCAGTTTTTGATACGTTCAAAAACTTCTTTAGCACGATAAAAATATCCTAACTGATCCCCTAGTAAAAACAAATGATCTACGCCCTGTCTTTTGGCATCCTCAAGCACTGTGTGCAACGCAATGTAATTTCCATGTATGTCTGATAATACGGCTATTTTCATGCTATAAAAGATTATAGGTGCTAACGATGTTCAATGCGACTTCTTGTACTGATTTCAATTGTTCTGTCTTGTGATATTCTTTAAAGAGTTCCACATTTGGCATTTCTTCCTCTGATTTACTTCTTATATTTTTTTGCATATCTGTATCCATGACTCCAGGGTCTAGATTGTGCACTTCAATGTTTTTGTTGTTTTCCTCCTGTAATTTTAGGGTGTTAAAAAACATCTCGTTGGCCGATTTTGTAGTACAATAAATACTCCATCCAATTATTGGTCTTTTAGCAGCTCCACTAGAAATATTAAATATTCTAATACGCTTAGATCTATTGTTTTTTATAATGTTATTCGTTAACAAAAGTGGCGCAATTGTGTTGAGTTGAACGGCTTTTACAATAGATTCATCGTCAAAGCTACCTATAGATTCGATCGGATTAATGCTTGCGGCGTTATTAATGAAAATTATTTCTTCAAATTGAGATGAATAATAGCTGTTTAGTTTAAGTTCGTCTTCCACATTATTCAGCTTAGATAGGTCTTTCTCTATAAAAATAACACGCGTATTCTTTATTTTTTTTTGTTCGTCGTTAAAATTTCTTGAAATAGCTATTATTGTAATGGCTTCCTCTTTTAAAAATAAATTAAAAAAAGCATTCCCTAGACCTTTATTTACACCCGTTATAATAACTAATTTTTCCATAAAATATTTCGCCTAAACCACTTTTATAATAACGCAAGAAAACGTTTTTTTTGTTCTCCGTCTATAATTGATTTTTGGTTCTTGATTTGAATTTCAATTTTTTCTTGTGTTAATGCTTCAATTTTGTTGGGGAGCGTATCAAAATTAAAGTTACGTAAATCATCCATTCCAAAAAAAACTTCTTTTACCTTTATTCCATCATAAAAATCAATTTGATTTTGAACAAAAAAACCTGTGTAAGTTGGCATTTTCACTGTGATAACCTCATATAATATTGTGCTTGCTGAAACAAAAGAAATATTCGACCTATTCATAAGATCATTAAGTGCCAGTTCGTTTAAGTTTTTATGCACCTCAATTTTATTAGTTTTGTTTGCAACTTCATAAATCTCTTTATGGTTATAGGCGCCCCCAACAACAACATTAATCTTTTTAATTTTTTTAATATTTAATATTGCCTCAACCGTTTTAAAGGTGAAATCAAAGTAGTCGGAACCCCCATAACAAACAAATGCAGTGTCTACAATAGAGGCCTTTTTTTCTTGTTTAGCTGATGCTAAAAAACTAGGTCTCAGTATTGCATAATCCGCGCCCAATCCAAAAAATGTGTACGGTTCACTACTAAAGGTTTTCTTATTTACATTTGGTGAATGATTCACCACGATATCGGCATACATATGCTCTACCGCTAAATCATCTATATAAATTAAAAAATAACCAAGTTCTTTTATTGTCTTTTGATAGGGACTTGTAAACTGATACCCATCTGATATAATAATATAATCGGTATGTGAAAAAAAATTGTCGATCCAAAAAGGTTCCTCACTTATATTAATTTCCTCTGGAATTATTTTTAATGTGTAATCACTTGGAAAAATACTTAAAACAGAGCTCTTCTTTGTTAAAAAAACAAAATCAAACTGTTCTTTATAAATCTCTACGAGGGCAAATAAACGGTATAAATGTCCTAAACCAGATTCAGCAGTTCCATCGGCTCTAAAAAGTATCTTTTTTGTCATTAATTTAGACGCTTAAATCCTGAATGACAGACAGGACCCTCTAATAAATTATCAATATTTTTAAGGTCTCTATTACATTCTGAAATTGTTTTATAAATACCATCTAGTGCATCAAAATAATCTGTGATATGCTGATCTTTATGTTCTGTACATGCGTAAAAATTTGTACTTGCTAGGAAACCTTTTTTAAGCATTTCTTGAGTTACAAATGTTTTATACTTCATGGCATCTTTAGCGTTAAAACTATAGGTACATAAAGAAGGAATCCCTCCTAAAGATATTGATAAATCATGTGTTTCTGCCAATGATTTCCAGCCGTTTTGTATTTTCTTTCCTTGCGCTGTAATAATATCCCATGAGTTTATTTTTTCCATCACTTCAAGCGTTTTTAGCGCTGCTGTTGGGCCAATACGTTCGGTCCAAAAGGTACTGCTAATAAAAGTGGTCTGAGCAGCCTCCATAACTGACCGTCTTCCAACGACTGCGGTCAGGGCATATCCATTTCCTATTGTTTTCCCATACATGGCCATGTCTGGCTCAACATTAAATTTCTTATAAATTCCGCCATAGGTTTCTCTGAAACCAGAAGTACATTCATCAAAAATCAATACAATATTTCGTGCTGTTGCCAAATCTCTAACCTTTTGAAGGAAATTATCTTCAGGACCAACATTTCGCATCACTTCCATTTTTATAACACCAATATCTTTGCTGTGAACAATTTCGAGGAGCTCTTCAAAATCATTATAATGAAATGGAAACACAGAATTCTTTAAGTTTTTAGGGACACCATTGGGACTCAACCCAGGTATTAAATGGCCCGACAAATCATCGCCACCGTTATGATTGGCAGATAAATACCAATCGTGCCATCCATGATAGCCACATATAGCAACATTGTCTTTTCCAGATGCTGCTCTTGCGATTCTAATCGCAATTGAATTTGCCTCTCCACCACTTCGTGAAAACCGAACCATGTCGGCCCAAGGGTTGATCTCAACCAATTTTTCTGCAAGCGCAACTTCTTCTGGGCAATTTAAAGTGCTCATATTGCCGCTTTTCACAGTTTCTATAACAGCATTATCTACTTCCTCGTTACCATAGCCTAAGGTGTTTGTTCCTATACCCATGATACACATGTCTGTGTATTCTTTACCATCTAGATCCCAGACTTTACATCCCTTGGCCTTCGAATAATATGACGGCCAGTTGTCTGGTAAAAACATCTCTGGACGTTTTGATAATAGCATAGTCCCTCCGGGAATCAATGTTTTGGCTTTTTTGTAAAGGTCTTGACCTGTTCTTTTGCTCATAGTTTCAAAAAAAAGTTATAAATGCAAAGTTACTAATTGTTTTTGTCTTGATTGATGGATTTTTGATATCCTTCATTTCTAACAATCGTATCGTTAAGGGTTTTTACCTCGTGATTGTCTAAGTAATAATCCGCATAGGTTTTCCAGTCTTTATCAAATCCGAGGGTTTCAATGATCTTTTTTATAACTTCAAAATCTTGAGGCTCGTCAACTGTTAATCGGACATGATTATAGTTTTGTTCTAAACCGTGGTTATTAGATTTAAAAAGTGTGCCCCCTTTATAGGTGGAATTGTTTCTAATGTAGGGAGAAACATGTTCTCTATCTGATTTAAGTGTTGTATTTCGCCATGCTTTTTCAAGTGCAGAAAATTTAAACACTTCTATATCTTGTCCATCCGGATAACGTTCTTCAAAGATATTGGCATAATAATCAAGGTCTTGCTGCTTAGCTTGGGTAATAACGTCGTCTAAAAGTTTTGGATCTATCAACGGGCAGTCAGAAGTTAAACGGACAATAAAGGAAGGTTTGATGTCTTTTACAGCTTGATAAAATCGATCCAATACATCATCTTCACTGCCTCTAGAATGTTTTATGTTTAATTCATTTGCGAGTTCAACAATGACATCATCTGCTTTTTGAGTTGTAGTAGCAATATAAATACCATCAACTTCTTGCGCTTGCTTTATACGATCGATATGAATTTGCAATAGTGTTTTGCCTTGAATTTTTTTTAAGACCTTATTTGGCAGTCGCGTAGATCCAGATCTAGCTTGCGTGACAACAATAACATTCATATCAGCTCCAGTTTGAAGGGTTTAGCAGTTCTATTTCTTTTACATCAATCGCATCAATTAAATGATGGGGAATCGCTTGTTCAATTTTACAAGTATTTATATTATCAACTAGCTGTTTTGAGGTTTCTACCCCAATCAAAACGTGGTCAATGTATTTTTTTTGCAAAACATACTGCAAAGCTAGTGTTTGAGTATTAATTGAAGTGGCCTTTTTTATGTTTTCCAACATATCCAAATGAGTTATCAACGGCTTTAAGGTTGTTAATATCATGCTTTTTGGCTTAAAAAACAGCCCTTGTAAAAACACCGATCGTGTGTGTACTTCAATGCCTTTGCGCTTTGCTTCGTTCAGAAGAGCACTTCTTTTGGAATCATTATCAAACAAGTTAAATGGTACTTGGATGAAATCAAAACCATCATAATTATTTAATATATCTTCAATTTCATTATTACCATAAAGTGAAATTCCTGCTTTTGAAACAAGACCTTCGTTTTTGGCGCCTAATAATTTCTCATATAATCCTTCATTAGCTTTAAAGCTTGGATAGTTATGAAACATATATCCAAAAAGCTGATCACTATTTAAAACTTTACAATTATGAGCGATGTGGGAAATAAATTTATCGGGTACAACCACAGCATTACTAGCCAGTTTAGTGATAATCTGAAACTTTTTATTTGGAAATTCTTTTTGAAAATCCCCTATAATTTCCTGAGAGTTCCCATAGGCTTCAGCAGTATCAAGAATTTTTATCCCATTATCAAAAGCAACTTCTAAAATTTCAAATGCTTGTCCTAATGATGGTTTTCCATGTTGATTATTGATTCCATAATCTAACCCTAACTGAACGGTTCCTAATACAATTTTTTCAATCATTTTCTTTTACCATTCGAATAGAGTTACACATCTTTTTGTCATAAATCCCTACGTTTTCAATAATCGATTCGATTTCAAATCCTAAAGTCTCATACAGTTTTACAGCACTCCTGTTTTCGTCAATAACACCTAATGTTATTTTAGAGAATTTTAACTCATTAAAACAATAATCCATAATGGCTTTGGAGGCTTCTTTAGCATAGCCTTTTCCCCATTCGTTACTGTCACCCATCAAAATTCCATACTCCCCAGAATTGTTTTCTACGTTTATGGGATCAATTTTTATATTACCAATATGCTTTTGTGAGCCTTTAATGTGGATGGCCCAAAATAAAATGTTTTTTTGTTTTTGTTCAATTAAAAAGGTTTCTAATTTATGCAATGTATAATCGCCTCCAGACTCTAAATATTTATTAACCTTCGTGTCATTAAGCCAATTTACATAAGCCATCGAAAGGTGTTTTAACGAAAGTACTTCATAATAAAGCCTTTCTGAGTCTAGTGGTATTGCATTCATTTTACAAAAGTTAATACCTTTTCAATAACAAATGCTTGTTCTTCGTCTGCTAGCGTCGGGTACATTGGCAAACTAATGCATTTAGAGTAATACGTTTCTGAGTGTCTCAAATCTGCGTTTTTGTAGCCAATTTCTTTATAATAGGGCAAGGTATGAACAGGAATGTAATGTATTTGAGCAAAAATTTGATGGGTTCTTAAAAAGTCATATAACCCTTTTCTGTCTTCAACTTCAATGATAAATAAATGATGTGCATTTAAAGCGCCTTCTTGTAGGTTTTGAAATTTTATAAGACCGTCAAAAGCGTTTTTATAGTTTTTGGCGATTTCGTTTCTTCTAATAACACCAGCCTTGTTTTTTGCAAGCTGTGTAATCCCTAAGGCTGATTGTATATCCGTTAGCCTGTAGTTAAATCCTAATTCTTGCATTTCATAAAACCAACCGCCATGATCTTCAGCCATCTGCTCTTTGGTAATCCCATGAGACCTTAAAGATGTTAGCTTTTTATATAGTTGTTCCGAATTTGTTGTGATCATCCCACCTTCGCCACATGCTATATGTTTGACCGGATGAAATGAAAATATCCCTATATCAGCATAATTGCCATTTCCACAGGGTTGTTTTTGGTTTTTTGAATCGGTAAAATACCCTCCTGGTGCATGACAGGCGTCTTCAATAATCCATAAGTCGTGTTTGTTGGCTAATGCTCTAAACGCTTCTAAATCGACTGGTAAACCTGCAAAGTCTACAGGAATAATACCTTTGAAGAAACCCTTAGGCTTGCTCTCAATAAGGGTTCTTGTGTTTTCTAAAGACAATGTATATGAATCTGGATCTATATCTGCAAACCAAACTTTTCCTCCCGCATATCGAACGCAGTTAGCAGATGCCGCAAAGGTGATTGGTGTTGTAATAACCCGTTCTCCTTTTTTTAAACCGAGTGCTAAAACAGCTAAGTGCAAGCCTGAAGTGGCGTTGTTTACAGCAACAGCATATTTCGCCCCTACATAGGTCGCAAACCTGTCTTCAAACTCTTTTACTTTTGGACCTTGCGTTAAAAAATCTGCGGAGAGTGTTTTTACAACCGTATCAATATCGTCTTGGTCTATATGTTGTCTTCCGTAGGGTATTGAGTTCATTATACTGTAAAATTAGAATCTACGTGTTCTTTTATCAAATCTCTAAGGCTCTCAACCGTTTCCCAATCCTCATTTTCACCTGAATTATAACTAAACCCGTGCGGTGCTTTTTTGGCGGCAAAAGTGTCTATAAAGTCATTTAATTTCCATGAATGGGTCGCAGGTAATATGACGTAATACTTCCCTAAATCATACGTGTAAAATGAATCTGAAGGCGTAATCATCTCTTCATGAACTTTTTCACCTGGCCGAATGCCTACTAATGGTTTCTCACAGTTTGGACCTATAGCATTCGCTACATCCATTATTTTATATGACGGTATTTTAGGGACAAATAGCTCCCCTCCCCAAGCATGCTCAAGTGCGTGCATCACCATATCGACACCACCTTGCAATGAGATATTGAATCGTGTCATATTGGGGTCGGTGATTGGTAATTTATTTTCTTCCTTCTTTTTATTAATGAAAAACGGAATTACAGAGCCATTAGAGCCCATAACATTACCATATCTGACGACAGAAAAACGAATGGGATTATCTCCTTTTATATTGTTCGCTGCTATAAATAATTTGTCAGATGTTAACTTAGTAGCACCATATAAGTTTATAGGCGCACACGCTTTGTCTGTTGATAATGCTACCACACGTTGAACCTTGGTTTGAAGACAGGCTTCAACTACATTTTCAGCACCTCCTACGTTTGTTTTTATACACTCACCTGGATTGTATTCAGCGATATGTACATGTTTCATAGCAGCTGCATGAATGACGTAATCAACATCCTGAAACGCTCTCGTTAAGCGCTCCTTGTCTCTAACATCTCCTATGAAATAGCGTATTTGTGGATATTTTTCAATGGGGAATTCTTGAGCCATTTGAAACTGTTTTTGCTCATCTCTTGAATAAACAATGAGCCTTCTTGTTTCGGGATGTTTATCAAGAATGTGACTTGTAAGTGCTTTCCCAAGAGAACCTGTTCCTCCAGTAATTAATATTGATTTTTTGTTTAAATCTAGCATTGTTCTTTTTGTAATTTAAATTGGTTTTCTTTTGCCTTTTTAATTCTTTATTATAACTTTATTTTTTCAAGGGTAAAACTTGAAGGGACTAAAAAAATATCATTTTTCTTACCAACTAGTCCTTCCCATCCTAAAACAGCTTTGTCCTCTCCCGTTGGCCCAAACAATATTTTAATATTGTCAGAATAGGGTTCAGCCGTTAGAGAGCATTTATACCAACCTTCACCCATCGCTTCTATGGTTGCGTCTGGATTCCTGAAGTCCCTTTCTTTTTTGACTCCAACTAGAGTGCCTTCTTTTAGGTCAAAAATGGCATCAGCACGATCGGGATACCCTCCTACTATTCTTAGCCCAAAAAAACTATTGAGCGCCGTTGCTTTAACAATAACACTTGCTCTATAAGTGCTTTCAAAATTAATTGAAATGTTTTGTGTATGTACAAATGAAGATGCTGTTATTGAATTCCTTGAAATTCTAAAAACTTTATCTAGTGAAGTGTTAGAAGGCACTTCTTCTAAGATTGCTCTCTGATTTCCCCAAGAACTATAGCTCGGAATAGCGACCTCGGTAATGATTAATTCCTTTATAGTTTCATTTCCTAAAGGTTTCTTTTCAGTTCTTTTGCAAGAAACAACAAAAAGCACCATTATAATTACGATTACTTTTTTCATCTTTTAATTATGTGATTTCCTCGTTTAAATACCAATTATACAATTTATTTATACCTTCTGCAAGGCTTACTTTATATTTTGAACCCAAACTATGTAATTTAGAAACATCCGTGAGTTTTACCATCGTACCATCCGGTTTTAGCGGATTGAAATATAGTTCTCCTTGGAATCCTACAGTTTCTTTTATCGTTTCGGCTAACTCTTTAATAGAGATGTCTTGACCTGTTCCTATGTTTATATGGGTGTTTCTAATTTCTTTTTCTGTAGCATTGTGAGTGTCCGAGAAATTTCTGTTTTGCATTAGAAACACACAAGCATCCGCCATGTCTTCGCTCCATAAAAATTCTCGTCTTGGAGTTCCAGTTCCCCATATTTCAACACGGTCTGCTGAAACTCCAAAACCGTTTAAATACGTTTTAGCTTCTTCAATATTACCTACCTTTAAATCGCTAACAACGGCGTCAAATTTAGATTCAGATAATAATTTTGCTAAATAAATTTTTCGAATAAGCGCAGGCAGTACATGAGATGTTTCTAGATCAAAATTATCATTTGGCCCATATAAATTAGTAGGCATTACGGAAATGAAATTCGTGCCATACTGCAAATTATAGCTTTCACACATTTTAATCCCAGCAATTTTAGCAACCGCATAGGGTTCATTTGTATACTCTAGCGGGTTTGTTAAAAGGTACTCCTCTTTCATAGGCTGAGGACAATCCTTAGGATAAATACACGTACTCCCTAAAAATAATAATTTTTTAACTCCTTGCACGTAGCTTTGATGTATCACATTGTTCTGAATCATCATGTTTTCATAAATAAAAGCACCACGATACGTATTGTTTGCTTCTATTCCTCCAACTTTAGCGGCCGCTAAAATCACATATTCAGGTTGTTGGCTTTTAAAAAACTCCTGTACAGCTAACTGATCTGTTAAATCTAATTCGCTGTGTGTTTTGGTAACGATATTTAAATACCCTTTTGAATGTAGGTTTTTAATAATAGCGCTCCCGACTAATCCGCGGTGTCCTGCAACATATATTTTAGAATTTATATCCATATACTATTCAAAATAATTTTCGACTGTATAGCCGCCATCCTTCAAATATTGTTGTTTTTGCATCAACTTCAAATCACTTGTCATCATGTCTTCTACTAAATATTGTAAATCATATTTAGGAACCCATCCTAGTTTAACTTTTGCTTTAGTGGCGTCACCTATTAGCAACTCTACTTCTGTTGGTCGAAAGTATTTTGGGTCTACCGATACAACTTCTTTACCAATTTCTAGTGTATACGCTTCATTTTTAGAGGATTTAACATATCCTTTTTCTTCAATTCCTACGCCTTTAAATTCTAACTCTACCCCAACTTGCTGAAAGCACAATTTGATAAAATCTCTAACACTTGTTGTTTTTCCTGTGGCAATCACCCAGTCCTCAGCTTCATCAGCTTGTAGAATCATCCACATCATTCGGACATAATCTTTAGCATGACCCCAATCTCTTTGAGCATCTAAATTTCCTAAATAGATTTTATCCTGTAACCCCATGGCTATTTTTGACGTAGCTCTGGTAATTTTTCGGGTTACAAAAGTTTCGCCCCTTATAGGAGATTCATGGTTAAATAAAATCCCATTACACGCATAAATACCATAGGCTTCTCTGTAATTTACAGAAATCCAATAGGCATACATTTTTGCAACAGCATAGGGGCTCCTTGGATAGAATGGTGTGGTTTCTGTTTGAGGAACCTCTTGAACTTTTCCATACAGTTCTGAAGTAGACGCCTGATAAATTCGAGTCTTTTTTTCGAGCCCTAAAAACCGAATCGCTTCCAATAATCGTAAAGTTCCAATACCATCTGCATTGGCGGTATACTCTGGCATTTCAAATGAAACTTGAACATGACTCATCGCTGCTAAGTTATAAATTTCATCTGGCTGTACCTCTTTTATAATCCTAGTAAGGTTTGTACTATCTGTTAAATCTCCATAATGAAGAAAGAAATTTTGATTTTCTATATGAGGGTCCTGATATAGGTGGTCAATTCTAGCCGTGTTAAATAAAGACGCTCTTCGTTTTAATCCATGAACCAAATATCCTTTTTTTAAAAGAAATTCACTCAAGTAGGCGCCATCTTGCCCTGTTACTCCTGTTATAAGTGCTACTTTTTGTTGTTCCATTATATTATCTATTTTCAATTAGTTTTTTTAAACTTATTTCCCATTGAGGTGGTGTCATATTAAACACCTCTTCGGCCTTACCTGAATCTAAGACGCTATTTTTAGGTCGTTTTGCTGCTGCTGGGTATTGATTTGACAAAATGGGGATTAAATTTATTGAGAGTTTATGTGACTTAAAAATTACTGATGCAAAATCATACCAACTCGCTACGCCTTCATTACTATAGTGGTAAAGACCAAAACTCCTGCTATTAGAAGTGATGATCTTTAAAATAACGTTTGCTAAATCACCTGCATAGGTTGGTGTGCCTATTTGATCTGATACCACACTAATTTCATCGCGTGTTTTCGCTAGGTTTAACATCGTTTTCATAAAATTAATGCCATGCTCAGAATATAACCAAGATGTTCTTATAATAAAATGTTTTTTTAATGTTTTCTGTATCTCAACTTCGCCCTTCAATTTAGATGCGCCATACACACTGATTGGCTTGGGAATATCTGTTTCGGTATATGGTTCTGTTTTTTCACCATCAAACACAAAGTCGGTTGAAATATGAATTAAAATTGTATTTTGTTCATTACAGATAGTTGCTAAATTTTTAGGACCTTGTGCATTTATTTCAAACGCTTTTTCAACGTCTGATTCTGCTTTATCAACAGCTGTATAGGCCGCACAATTAATGCAATAATCAATTTTTTGATTGGCTTTGAAAAAACCTTCAACATGGTTCAAGTTACGAATATCTAGTTCCTGATAGTCTGTATAAATAAAATTTAATCCTTTATACTGCTTAGCACGGTCTTTGATACAGCTTGCTAATTGACCGTTACTCCCTGTTATCAATACATTTATCATAGGGTTATGTTTGAAAGGGTTGGCAATACTAAATCTTTTTCTGAAACAATAAAATCCTCTTCGGGCAATACCCAATCTACTCCTAAAGATGGGTCATCGTAACGAATTCCATGTTCACAAGACTTGTTATAAAAATTGTCACATTTATATGAAAAAATAGCGGTGTCGCTAAGGACTATAAACCCGTGCGCAAATCCTTTTGGGACAAAAAGCTGGGTTTTGTTTTCTTCGGATAACTCAATTGAAAAATGCTCTGCATATGTAGGGGAGTCTTTTCGAAGGTCTACAACCACATCTAAAACCGTTCCTTTTATAACACGTACCAATTTAGCCTGGGCATAGTCTCCAATCTGGAGGTGGAAGCCTCTTAAAGTCCCTTTCTTTGAAAACGATTCATTGTCCTGAACAAAATCAATGGTCTTTCCTATTAATTTATTAAAGGTATTTTGATTAAAGCTTTCAAAAAAATAGCCCCTGTTGTCCTTAAACACCGTCGGTTCTAGAACAAAGCAACCTTTAAGTTTGATTTCTGTTGCGGTCATTCTTATCTATTCAAAATTTTGATTAGGTTTTTACCATAACCACTTTTTATTAAAGGTTCTGCTAATTTTCTAAGCTGAACCTCGTCAATGTATCCCATTTCAAAAGCAACCCCTTCAATAGCGCCTACTTTTAAGCCTTGGCGCTGCTCAATAACCTCCACAAATTGAGAGGCTTGCATCAACGACTGAAACGTTCCAGTGTCTAACCAAGCGGTTCCTCTATCTAAAATGCTGACGCTAAGCTTGCCTTGTTTGAGATACTCTTTATTAACATCTGTAATCTCCAACTCACCCCTATGGCTTGGCTTGATGTTTTTCGCGATTTCAACGACCGTATTATCATAAAAATAAATCCCTGGAACAGCGTAGTTAGATTTAGGGTTTTCTGGTTTTTCTTCAATAGATATCGCTTTTCCATCTTGATTAAATTCAACAACGCCGTAACGTTCCGGATCATTAACTCGATAGGCATAAATAATGCCGCCGTCTGGATTATTATTAGCTTGTAACAATTTTTCTAAACCTGTACCGTAAAAAATATTATCTCCTAAAATAAGAGCTACTTTATCCTCCCCAATAAAATCTTCACCAATTAAAAAGGCCTCTGCTAATCCATTAGGGTGTTCTTGTACTGCATATTCAAATACACAACCATACTTTTTACCATCTCCTAATAAGTTTTTAAACAGCGGTAAATCTTTTGGTGTTGAAATAATTAAAGTCTCGTTAATTCCCGCATACATTAATGTAGACAGCGGATAGTATATCATCGGCTTATCATAAATAGGCATCAATTGCTTACTTACAGACAGTGTTAAGGGATGTAATCGAGTTCCAGAGCCTCCAGCGAGAATAATTCCTTTCATCTTGCTTTAGTTATATTGTTTATCATAATAGGACTGATAAGCCCCTGTCGTAACGTTCTTTAGCCAAACATCGTTTTCTAAATACCAATCAATGGTGATCGCTAAACCTTCTTCAAAAGTTACGGACGGCTCCCAACCTAATTCATTCTTTATTTTTGAGGCGTCAATTGCATAGCGTAAGTCATGCCCAGGACGATCTGTTACAAACGTTATAAGTTTTTCAGAATCTCCTTGATCGCGACCAAGTTTCACATCCATTTGACGACACAATTCTCTTACTAAATCGATGTTTTTCCACTCATTAAAACCTCCAATATTATAAGTCTCTTTGTTTTTTCCTTTATGAAACACCAAATCAATAGCTTCTGCATGGTCTTTTACGTACAGCCAATCCCTTGTATAGTCCCCATTTCCATAAACTGGCAGTGGTGCGTTGTTTATAATATTATTAATAAATAGTGGAATCAGTTTTTCTGGAAATTGGTTCTGCCCATAATTGTTCGAGCAGTTAGTGATTACGTACGGCATACCATAAGTTTCTCCATAAGACCTCACAATATGATCCGAACTTGCCTTAGAGGCCGAGTAAGGGGAGTTGGGGGCGTAAGGCGTTGTCTCTGTAAACAATCCTGTTTGCCCTAGTGTTCCGTAAACCTCATCGGTGCTTACATGATAAAATAATTTGTTGTCAAAGTTGTCTTTCCAAGTGTTTTTAAAGGCATTCAAAAGAATCGTTGTCCCAACAATATTGGTTTTAATAAACGCTAAGGGATCTTTTATGGATCTGTCAACGTGGGATTCAGCCGCTAAATGAATGACACTATCAAACTTGTGTTTTTTAAATAATTCATTAATAAAATTCTCATCTGTAATATCGCCTTTAATAAAGGTATAATTAGGCTTGGACTCAATGGCTTTTAAATTCTCTAAGTTCCCCGCATACGTCAGGGCATCTAAATTAAAAATATGATATTGCGGGTGTCTTTCGACAAATACGTTAAGTACATGTGACCCGATAAAGCCAGCGCCACCCGTAATTAAAATTTTCATACACTACTTTTATACGTTTCTAAAAACTTAAAAAACTCCAAACCTAACAAAATTATAAAGGCTCCAAAAAACAATAAAATCCCATAATAGAACTTAACGCTAAGTTTTATTCCAAATAATGATTTTGAAGTACTTGCAGACCCAGAGTCTAGTTTATTGGATCTAATTTCAACGATAAACTGTTTGTCTAAAATATCTCTTTCTATCTGTACTAATTGAGTTCTTAAGGCTAAATCACTTTGGTATAAATCAAATTCTTTGGTTTTTTCTGTGTCGCTAGAGCCTTCAAAAGTAATCCCTATTTCAGAGGTTTTATCAGAATTCAAACTCTGCTCCAAAACGCGTTTGTAGGTGTTTTGAAGAGAATCTGACTTAACCAAAGCAAGTTCTAGAGCGTTTTTTTTCTGAGTTAGTTCAGTAATGTCTTTTTTCTGCTCATTTACAAAAAACGGATTTGTGTTAATCGACTCTACAATGTTTTCAAAAACGGATTTGAAACTATTTCTCTCCGCAGACTCAATACTAATTTGTTGATATACGTATGTGTAACCTTCATTGTTTTCTAAAAAGGCTTCATAATCGACCTTCGACGCTGCTAAAGAATCTAGTTGTTTCATGTAGTCATTAAATGCTAGAAGCTTTTGATTCTCACTAACTGTAGGTTTCACATCAAACGACAAAATGGACGACGCACTATCCTCACTTAAATTTAAAGCTGCGCCTAATGTTTCAAAGTCTCCTTGGTTTAATAAATCATTATAATAATTTACAGAACTATATAGATTTTCTCCAACTGGGTAGTTTTGCACAATGGTCACAGACGATTTGTATTTAGGTACAGATGTTTTACTGCTAAAAATTCCGATGCAAAGCCCTGTAATTCCAGCCACTACAAGTATAACAAGACGTTTCTTTATGAAAAATACAAACCAAATAAAAACTAAAAAAAGGCGCTTAAAAATGCTATATATAAAATTAAAGAAACGATCAAATGCGCTTCCAATAAGCTTAAATAGCTGTCCTAAATCAACTTCTTCCGAATTGTTGGGTGTGTTAGGTAGTGTACTCATAATGTATTAATTAAATATCTGTTGTAAAATTTGTTTTGTGATTAAATACGTGGGTTTGACGCCGCTAGATCCAAGACCACCCGATGCTAACGTACTGCCTGTTTCTAGAGGATTATCACTCGCATAATACGCGTAGCGAACTTTAACATTGGGGTTTATGCTATGACGAACTTTTGAGGCTGCTTGTACCGCTTTTTGATAGTGAGCGCCTTCCATCTCCAAACCTATAACGTTCCACGTAGAGTCATGAAAAAACTTTAATAAATCTTTATTTTGAAGAGAGGTACCCAATACGGTTACCATAGTGCCTTCATATACTTTTAAATCTTTAGTGTCAAAATCAGCAAGCGTTAATTCGTTTTTAAACGGATAATTATCAGCTGTTCCTTCAAAAATATGAGCTGATGGTATCATAATATCGCCTTTAGACCCTTCTAAAATACCCGCCTTACCCATTATAGAAATAGAATCCACATTAAGGTGGATGTTGTTTTCAGCAGTCTTGAACGGCTTTAGTAATTCATCAATCGTTTCATAGGCTTGTTCTCCAAAAGCATAATCCATAACAATAATTACGGGTGCGTCTTTTGTTGTGTCAAATTCGAATGCCGTATTTGAAAAATCAATTTTAGAGGCATCAAAAATCTGAACATCTATATTGGTCCCTGAAGTATCTTCTAAAACGATCATACCTTCATGCAACGCAACTTGTTTGGTTTTATTGCGGAGCACTTTGTTTTCTTCTTTACTTAACAGCTCATAAACCGTGAAAATATCATGCTTAGCGCACAAATCTTTAAGAGCCTTAGGGGCGTGTAAGGTGTTCATTACACTATGTAAGTTTGCTGAAATAATATGAATAGGGCGATTGATTAATTCGTGTTTTTGAAGGGTTTCCTTTATGGTAGTTGCCCAAGCTTCTCCGTGAATATGGTGCCCAAGGCGCTCTCTTAAAACTGGGCTAAAACTAATGGTTCGTTTAGAGTTATCTACTATTTCTTCAATGGCACGCTTCCCTAACCAGTATATCAAATGCAAGAAATGATCCGGTTGTTTTGGTGTTGAAAATTGATCATAAACCTCTAAAATTTCTTCAAAAGTTCTGCCCAAAATATTTCCTGTATGCGTAATTGCTAGCTCGCGCTCTTTTTGGTTTAATTTCTTTTTAGACACTACCGCCGATTCTAGTTTTACCCAGTCTCGTGTCGTTGAACCTTTATCGTCAATAATTACACGTTTTGCGATCTTATGTGATTCAATAAATATAAACGTTAAGTGCGTCAAAATATCGTAAATTTCAGAGCGTCCACGAGTGATTTCGATATTCATTTGCTCGAAATCAATACGATAACAATCACGGCGTCTTTTAGAAGGTACAATCGCTTCAAAGTGTGAGTTTCCAAACCCTTCGGCGCTCGTTAAGTTTATTAGTATACACTCTTCAATTCCAACTGGCAAGCGATCAACCACATAAAGTAAGCCTTCTAATTCGGTCTTATCACCTGCAATAGACCCATATATTTCGGGGCGTAATTGCAGTAATGCTTGACGCAAGGTCTCTCCAGAAACACCCATGGGCTTATAAAATCCTCGGTTAAATAAATGACGCATAGTCAGATACATGCGCTCGATGGCATGAGAACTTTCTTGAGCGCGCGTACGAATTAAGTTTTTTGTCTGAGATTGCTTCATATATATCGCACAAAGATACGCTAATTACTCGTATTATTTTTAGTCAATATATCTGCAATTTTTCGATCGTTGGATAATCTAGGGGTTTTATTTTGACCTCCTAGTTTCCCTATCGTTTTCATATAGTCTTGAAAACCGCCTTTTTGAACGGGCGTAATTTTTAAAGGTTGTAATACTTTTCCTTGTATTAAATCCAAATAATAGCTGTTTTGTTTTTGCAAAGCTGCATCCACATGATCTGCAAAGGCTACAATGTCTGAAGGTGCGTTTTCAAACTCAATAAACCACTCATGAAACGGTAACCCTTCTTCAGGCCCTATTTGAGGCGCAACCGTGAATTCACTCACACTTATTTCGGTGGTATTTAACGCACTTAATAGCGCTTGCTCCACTTCTTTTGCTATCACATGTTCGCCAAAAGCAGAAATAAAATGTTTGATACGTCCACTCACAATCACTCTAAATGGCGCAAGGGAGGTAAACTGAATTGTATCGCCGATATTATAGGCCCAGAGACCTGCATTAGTCGAAATAATCATAACATAGTTAACGCCTATTTTGACATCTTTTAACGTCATTCTTTGTGGCGATGCATCAAAAAAAGTGTCTGCAACTATAAATTCATAAAACATTCCTGAATCTAATTGAAGTAACATTCCAGGCTCGTTTTGTCGGTCTTGAAATGCAAAAAAGCCTTCGCTAGCAGGATACAATTCTACACTATCTACTTTTCTTCCTATTAAGCTTTCAAATTTTGAGCGGTAAGGTTCATAATTAACGCCCCCAAAAATAAAAAGATTAAAGTTTTTAAATATCTCTCCCACTTTTTGCCCTTTTTCTTCAATGAGCTTTTCAAAATACATTTGAACCCACGATGGAATTCCAGCTATGATAGACATATCTTCGTTTAATGTCTCTTTAACAATGGTGTTAACCTTGGTTTCCCAGTCTTCTATACAGTTCGTCTCCAATGAAGGCAATCGGTTTTTTTGAAGATATTTCGGCACATAGTGTGCTACAATTCCCGATAAACGCCCAAGCTGTATGCCGTTTTTGGTTTCAAGAACTGGACTTCCTTGTAAGAAAATCATTTTTCCAGAAACAATTTTGGTGTTTCCTGTTTGATGAATATATAGTAAAATGGCGTTTTTGGCAGCCTCAATATGCCCTGGCATACTTTCTTTAGTAATGGGAATGTACTTAGCGCCCGAAGTCGTTCCAGAAGTTTTGGCAAAATATAACGGTTTTCCTTTCCACAAAATATTTTCTTCTCCTGCAACAACTTTTTCTACATAAGGTTTCAAATCCTCATAGTCCCGAACTGGTACTCGATCTACAAAGTCTTGATGTGTGTGTATACTTTTAAAATCGTGATCAACTCCAAATTGAGTCGTAGCAGCCTCAGAAATTAAAGACCTAAAAACACGTTTCTGGGTGTCAATAGGGTTGGAGGCCCATATACTAATTTTATTGTAAACTCTGGCAGCATACAGTTTTGCGGCAAATGCTTTAATTGATGGCATCTTGATGGTTTTAAAAGTCAATAAAGGTGGTTGGATTCAAAGGGATACCGTTATTCCACAGTTCAAAATGTAAATGTGGACCTGTGCTCAGTTCTCCTGAGGAGCCAGAAATGGCAATAACTTCTCGTGATTTTACAAAATCGCCTTGCACTTTTGTGAGAGACGAATTGTGCTTGTAAACAGATATTAGTTCGTCTCCATGATCGATGATTATGACATAACTAGCATCTGAAGTCCACGACGCAAACAGTACGCGCCCGTCTGCTGTCGCCTTAACTGGCGTATTTTTAGGAATGACAATGTCTACTGCATAATGTTTTTCGTTAGCGTCAAACCCAGAACTTATAGATCCATTAACAGGAGGAAAAAATACGAAGTCAGCAGCGGTAGTAGCCGTATCAAATAAATTATACTTGTCCTCATTATTCACTTTAGCTCTCAAAATAGAATCCGCCCTTGAGGGATTTAAATTTAAGATATCTGAATCGGCTTGAGCTGCTTTAAAAATGGAGTCTTTATTGATCACAACTGCGCTAACTTCTCCTCTTAAAACTCTTTTAACGGAGGAAATATATGAATCATTCATATTGATAACCTTTAACAAAGAATCGGTTTTAAAATCCAGCTCCAATGCTTGCTGTTGAAGCGCGGTGGAGGAGTACCCCGGAATGTATTCTCGTACAGGTGTGAAAGCGATAAACACGGTGGTTATAGCCACAAGAAAAATAGCAACTAATGAGCCTAAAACAAAAACATTCAGACGTGTTAACTTAAACGCTAATCGTTCTTCAAAAGTGTCTTCATTTAACACCACTAAACGGTATTTATGAAGTAGTTTTTTTTTAAGTTTCTTTTTTCTGGCCATTACTATACAAAATTAATTAAAAATTAAACGATTCTTGTATTTATAACGGACTAAAGTTCGAAATAAGTCTTTTTTTAAATGATAATTATTAACTTTGTAACTTAAATATATTCGACATGAACATATATATGTTACCCTTAGTTATCGGCGCCCCACAAATTATTTTAATTGTGGTAGTAGTTCTTTTGTTGTTTGGTGGTAAAAAAATACCTGAACTTATGAAGGGTTTAGGTGGTGGAATTAAAGAATTCAAAAAAGCGAGTCAGGAAGAAACAAAAGAGGGCGAAAAAATTGAAGATAAAAAAGATTAAATATATCCTGAATTTTATAGGGTTTATTTATCTTTTTATGGATATCGATTGTATAATAGCTTCTAGCTCAAAAATATAATCGCGTTTTCCAACAGAAGGTGCAAATACAAAGCCTTCTGCAATCAAATACCGATTGTTAACCGTATCTTCTATCCAATAGTTTATAAAAGGCCCAGACATAAAAGCGTCTTTTACTTGCCAAATACTTCTGGTCTCAAAACTCTTTAAATCCCCCACTTTAGCATCCCCAAAAAAAGGTGTATATGCTTTCTCTGTGGTCATGTAAGTGCCGTCAACAGGTCCTGGGATGTAAAGTTCTCCAATTGAGTCCCGTGTCTTAATGATGTGCTTTGCAAGTGCTTCTTTAGTTATGTTTTTGTCATAGGGGAGCGTGTATAGCATCAAATTGACTGTGCCCGTTTTTATATCTCTTCGTATCCATAAAAAATCATCCGCTTGTTTCGCAATACGATATATCGATGGAAACTCAATACTGATTCCTAACTGTTCTGTAATCGCCGTAGAATTAAATAACGATTTTTTGCTGCGGCGTTGTTTTTCCGCAATCTCTTGATTTTTAAAAGACTTACTAATCATATCCTGATTTGTGATAAATTGATCACTTATTTCCTGATTAGTCATTCCGCTAACTACAATCATTCGTTGGGGAGATGCATAGGGGTTTTTATAAAATTTAGTCGAAGCTGCTGCACCTTTAGTTATTTTTAAAACAAGACGTGTATTTTTTACAAAGCCCGTAAAAACGGATGTAGGAAGTTGTCGTAATGTGAATTGCGGCTCATCTTGAGGAAGGCCATATAAGGGAGCTCCAATTGTTGATCGTATAGTCTCACCAACAGAAGATTCCCATAAATTATTATCAATAACAACTGACAAATCATTGATGTTTCCTGAAGATTGTGGCTTATAAACCTTGTGAGAGTTCGAATTGTCACAAGAAGAGAAAAGTAATAGTAAACAGACTGCTTTTAAATAACATTTCATCATGTAGTGTTTTAGTTAGAAATAATTAAGGTCATTCCAGGTTTTAAACCGTTGTCCCAAATATCGTTCCAATCTTTTAGATTTTGGACAGAAACACCTGATAATTTATTTGAGATGCTCCAAAAGGAGTCCCCTGACTTCACTAAATAGGTAGATTTGTTAGCAGCATTCTTAGACTGTTTTACAGACGACTTTGGCTTGACTGTAGTGTACGCTGACGGGTTTCGAGAATAGATAGTGAGGCGTTGCCCAATTTTTAAATCGTTTGTTCTGAGCCCATTCCATTTTTTTATTTGACTTACCCTTACTCGAAATTTTCGAGCGATCTTTCCTAAGTAATCCCCGGATTTAACTCTATACCTGATTTTAGAGTCGATTTCAAAAAACTGAGGTAATGGTTTTTCACGCGCTTCTAAAGCTGCCTTAGCAGTCGCATAAATTTGCGGCTCATTTTGAACAAAATCACTAATTTTTGTAAGCGGAAGTCTAAGTGCGTAGGTTTTATTGTTTAAAACGGGTATAATATCTAACTTGTAAGAAGGGTTAAGATATTGTAAAACCTCTATTTTAGTGTCAGTAAGCGCAGCAACTTGGTCTAAAGAAATTATTTGCTTCACATGAATTGTATCGGTGGCAATCATTGGCAGTTGGTTTTTTTCTACTTGAAATCCATGCGCTTCCGCATATTCAAAAAGATAAAGCGTTGCTAAAAAGGCGGGGAGATATCCTGCTGTTTCACGTGGTAAAAAAGGACGGATGTTCCAATAATTTTGATAGCCTCCAGATCTTCTGATTGCTTTTGTCACATTACCTGGACCAGAGTTATAAGCAGCTAATGCCAGGTCCCAATCGCCGAATGTTTTGTATAGGGATGCTAAGTATTTAGCGGCGGCATTTGTAGAGCGCAATGGATCGCAGCGTTCATCTACATAGCTACTGACTTCGAGTCCGTATTGCTTGCCAGTGGCAAACATAAACTGCCAAAGCCCTGTAGCACCCACCCGTGATTTGGCACGTGGTTTTAAAGCAGATTCAACGACTGCCAAATATTTAATTTCTAATGGTAGATTGTGTTTGTCTAGAACCGCCTCAAACATTGGAAAATAATAATGACTACGTTGTATAAGTGTCTCTGTCGATTGTTTTCGATTTTTTAAATAGCCTTTAATCACGCTTTCTAAAGAGGGGTTATAAGCTACATTAAAAGGTGTTTTAGCATTGAGTATGGTCAACCGTTTTTTGAGAGTGTCCGTTGGTAATTCTGGATAATAAACCGCTTCATACGACTGGTTTGCAACTGCCTTCGTTAGCTTGTCATATACGCTATCGTTGAACAATTCTGCACGCCAGCGTTCTTCAATTTCCTGAACTTTCAGAGTGCGTAGTTGAACAGAATCAATTACTGGAGCCGTTTCGACAGCCAAACTATCGGTGTTTTGAGCTTCTAATAGTCCAAAATTTAATACTCCAAAAAATAATAACAACTTACATTTCATCCTATAAATAACCATTAGTCGTAACCAGTACTTTTTATCAAAACGAACAACTTACTCAGAAATTGCAGCAATCCCCGGAAGCGTTTTTCCTTCTAAACTTTCAAGCATGGCACCACCTCCAGTGCTTACATAACTCACTTTATCTTCAAAGCCAAATTGCTTCACTGCCGCCACAGAATCACCGCCACCAACAAGAGAAAAAGCGCCGTTTTTTGTTGCTTCTGCAATCGAATCCCCTAAAGCAATCGTTCCGCTAGAGAATGTTTCCATCTCAAAAACTCCTAAAGGACCATTCCATAAAATTGTTTTACATTGTTGAACAACATCATGAAATAGCGCTTTTGATTTTGGTCCACAGTCCAACCCTTGCCAGTTTTCAGGAATTGCTCTCACATCAACAATTTGTGTGTTAGCATCATTACTAAAATCATCAGCTGCTAAAACATCAACCGGAATGTGAATTTGAACATTTTTTGCTTTCGCTTTTTCAAGAATTTGAAGCGCTAACTCCATTTTATCATCTTCACAAATAGAATCTCCAACATGGCCGCCTTGCGCTTTTACAAACGTAAACGTCATCCCACCGCCAATAATTAAATGATCTACTTTATCTAAAATATTATCTATAATCGTAATTTTCGAAGATACTTTTGCGCCGCCTAAGATTGCCAAAACTGGCTTTTCTCCCGTTTGCATAACCTTATCAATACTTTCAATTTCCTGAGCAAGAAGGCTTCCAAAACATTTATTATCTGGGAAAAATTGTGCAATAATCGTAGTAGAGGCATGCGCTCTATGTGCGGTTCCAAAAGCGTCATTAATATAAAAATCTCCTAGTTTGGAAAGTGACTCTGCAAACTCAAGATCGCCTTTAGTCTCTTCCGGATGGTAGCGTAGATTTTCTAGTAAAAGAACTTCGCCGGGCTTTAGGTTTGCCGAGGCTTTTTGAGCTTCTTCTCCTACACAATTGGTTGAAAAAATAACATTAACGCCCAAAATCGTTTCAATAGTACTTACAATATGACGCAACGAAAATGCAGATTCTTGCCCCTTTGGTCGGCCCAAATGTGACATTAAAATACAACTTCCGCCGTCTTCTAAAACCTTCAAGATTGTTGGTTTTGCGGATACAATTCTGGTGTCATCGGTCACTTCAAATTGCTCGTTTAGTGGCACATTGAAATCGACACGAATTAAGGCTTTTGTATTTTTAAAATTTACGTTCTGTATTGTTTTCATTTCTTCGAGTTACTATGGATTAATTTATAAAAAATCAAAGGTAAGTATTTCTTTTAGCCTATGAAAAGTACGCTTAAGAAAGTTGTAGAGAAGTCTTGAAAAAATTTTATCTACAAAATTTTAGTTTTTGGCCCTGCGAGGTATTAGATTTAGTGATGAGATTCAATTAAATCTGTTATCTTTGTTTTATGACGTTTGAGGCAATTATAGGGCAATCTTTTTTAACAACACACTTGAAGCAGGGAATAGACTCTGGGCGTATTCCGCATGCGCAACTATATGTTGGAAAGCAAGGCGTGGGAGGGCTTCCAATGGCGATTGCCTATGCCGATTATTTAATGAAACATCAAGAAGGTGGGGTGAACAACATGAATCCACTAACCCATCCCAATATTCACTTTGTATACCCTGTTAACACAAGCGATAAAGTGAAGTCAAAACCGATCTCATCTAACTATCTTACAGAGTGGCGTTCTTTTATTGAAACAAACCCCTATGGGTCTATTAATGACTGGTATGATGTCGTAGGTGTAGGAAATAAACAAGGAGCTATTGGGGTCGAAGAGGCCAATGATGTTGTCTCTAAAATGTCTTTGAAAGCTTTTAATGGTGGCTACAAAGTGGCGATTATATGGATGGCAGAAAAGATGAGTTCGTTGTGCTCAAACAAGCTACTAAAACTAATTGAAGAGCCAGCAGATAAAACGGTTATTATACTAGTAACGGAAGATGAAGAACAACTCATTAATACCATACGTTCACGTTGTCAAACGGTTCATTTGAACTTGCTTTCTGAGGATACTATCAAAAACACACTCATCACTGCTCACAATACAGAAGCTGTGTTGGCTCAAAACATTGCGCATCAATCGGAAGGAAGCTATCGGAGGGCGTTGGATATATTAAGTCAAGAACCCAAAGACCAACAGTTTGAGACTTGGTTTATAGCGTGGGTTCGAACGGCGTTTCAAGCCAAAAAAAACAAACAATCAATTAATAATTTAATGGACTGGAGTGATGAAATATCTAAAGCGGGTCGCGAAATTCAAAAACAATTCTTAGACTATAGTTTACGTTTTTTTAGGCAAGCACTTCTTTATAATTATGGGGCTAAAGAATTGGTTTTCATTAATTTAAATGATAAATCATTTAAAATTCAGAACTTTGCACCATTTATAGACGCTTCTAATATTCTAGAAATTTCTAAAGAGATTGAACTCGCAAACTACCACATCGAGCGCAATGCCAATGCAAAAATTGTTTTGACAGATTTGTCAATCAAATTAACGCGTCTATTACACCAGGAAAAAGCTTAATCTTTAGTATAACCATCATTCAGAGCTTTTAAAATTTCTTGTGTTAAATCTGAACTGTCTTCACCATACATAACACTACCTGCTTCGTTACTTCCTAAAATATAGTTATAGCTATTTGATTTACCATAGGCTCTAACAAAGTCTTTAACTTTAGTAATCAGTGAATCATTGAGTGTTTGGCTTTCCTGCGCAATTTGTTGCTGTTCAAATTGAACACGTTGCGACAAAACTTGTTCTTTTTGCTGAAGTTCTTGTGATAGTTTTTGGACCTCTGATTGCGACATTTTTCGTGCTTTTAATTCGGCTTCTTTAATTTCCAATTCAAATGCAGATCGTAGACTATCGGTACGGGTTTTGAAGGCATCAATTTTTATTTGAAGGGATGCTTCAATATCAACGCGTTCTTGATATTCATTAATAAGAACCCCATTATCAACAAAACCTATTTTTTGTTGTTGGCAGGCCGTAAAGCTAAGTAGTGTTAAAAATGCAATTGCTAATTTTTTCATGACTGTTATATTAATGTGTGAATGCAAAAGTAAAAAAAGTAATTATAATATTACAAAAAACTTAGCCGAGTTATAATATAACTAAAACCTATCAGCAACTTTATGCTTAATTGTAAAAAGCTATTTAAATTCGCTTCCTAGAACTGTCCTTAAATTGAACAAAATAAAAATCTAAGGGCAATTTAGTGGCCTTGATAAAAAAAACGTTTAAAACGGCTTAAAATGCTAATTACCATTTTTTAAGATATAAATAAGCGATGAATACTCTCCAGTACTTCTTGCTTTTAAATTTGAAAGTAATCCAACCCATATACTGCTTAAAATTCGATGCGATCCTGTTTTAAGTTTATTAGAAAGCAAACTAACATAATAGGCGTCCATAGGCAAAGGGCGTGTGGATTCTAAATTCATCTGAATTTCAGAAAACACTTTAGAAATTGATTGTTGAGAAAAGTGCCAAAGATGTCTTGGCACATCGTATGCCGCCCAATACTCTTTAAAATATAGTGCATCAAAACTTTTATAATTTGGAACTGCAACCACAATTCGGCCGTTTGGTTTCAGTAGTTTATAAAATAGTTTTATATCTTCTTCTAGGTTTGGAAGGTGTTCTAATACGTGCCAAAGTGTAATCACGTCAAAAGAGTTTGGTAGAAGCTGATGCAAGGCTTGCGTATCAAAAACGGAATTTGCTGCTTTTTCATTTGCGAGGTTCCTTGCAGACGGATTCGGCTCAATACCAGTTACGGTCCATCCCTTTTTTTTGGCAGCTCTCAAAAAAAATCCCGTGCCTGCACCAATATCCAATAGTGTTCCTTGCTTGGGAAGAAATGGTTTTAAAAGTCGCAGTTTTCGTGTTGTCGACACATACCGAACAGCATGGTATACAAAATCAAAAAGAGAGCGGCGTTGATTGGTGTGGGAAATATAATTTGTGGTAGGGTAGTAGCTTGAAAGCTCCGATGCTGACGGCTTAGGATGTGTACACAACATGTCTCTAGAAGCGTCATAAATGAGCTCAAAAGAGTCTCCACTAACGGAATGATCTTTAACTTTTATGCTGGGATTATGTGTTTTCATATCGTGTTCCACGTGGAACAATTACAATTAATTATCGCCCCATATATACCAAAAGCACAGAAATATCATTTGGCGACACACCACTAATCCGCGACGCTTGAGCAACTGTAGTGGGTTGTACTTTTTTTAATTTTTCACGTGCCTCATAGCTCATAGACTTAATTTGAGAATAATCAAATCCTGATGGGATTTTAACATACTCTAAGCGTGTTAGCTTATCAGCATTGTTTTTTTCTTTTATAATATATCCAGAATATTTTACTTGGATCTCTGCTTGTTCTATGACCTCGTTATCCAAGTTGTTAGATTTTATATAGGCATCCACCGCTTCAAATTTACGAACATCTTCTATACCGATATTTGGTCTCGAGAAAATTTTAAACATTTTATCCGACTGGCGAATGGGCGCAGAATCTTTGCTTTCTAATACTGGATTTGCTTCCTCAGGTTTCACGCTTTGTGTTTTAAAAAAACCTACAAAGTCTTCAGCTTTGGATAGTTTTTCTTCCATTCGCTTTAGTCGTTTTTCACTCGCAATTCCCAAGTCGTAACCTTTTGGTGTCAAACGAATGTCTGCATTATCCTGACGTAAAAGTGTTCGATATTCAGCTCGTGATGTAAACATTCGATACGGCTCATCAGTACCTTTGGTGATTAAATCGTCGATTAACACACCTATATATGCTTCTTTTCTTTTTAAAATAAAAGCCTCCTTTTCTTGAACTTTAAGGCTGGCATTAATACCTGCCATCAAACCTTGAGAAGCCGCTTCTTCATAGCCGGTTGTACCATTAATTTGTCCCGCAAAAAACAAACCTTTGATTAGTTTGGTTTCTAAAGAATGTGTCAATTGGGTAGGCGGGAAGTAGTCATATTCAATGGCATAACCTGGTCGAAAAAACTTAACCTTTTCAAATCCTTTGACAGCACTTAATGCTTTAAACTGTACATCTTCTGGTAAGGACGTAGAAAACCCATTAATATAATATTCAACAGTATTCCACCCTTCTGGTTCTACAAAAATCTGATGCCGATCCTTGTCGGCAAACCTATTTATTTTATCTTCAATAGAAGGACAATATCGGGGGCCTAAGCTTTGGATGCGCCCATTAAACATCGGAGAACGATCAAACCCTTCCCGTAGTAGATTGTGAACTTCTAAGCTTGTATATGACATATGGCAAGAGCGTTGTGTAGACAACGGTTTGGTAATGTCTGAATATGAAAATTTTTCTGGGGAAACGTCCCCAGGTTGTTCGATCATTTTAGAGAAATCCAAGGAACGTCCATCCACTCTTGGAGGGGTTCCAGTTTTCATTCGCCCAGATTCAAACCCCAGATCAACCAACTGCTCCGTAATACCCGTTGCCGCCTTTTCACCTGCACGACCACCTCCAAAATTTTTATTCCCTATATGTATCAATCCATTTAGAAACGTGCCATTTGTCAGTACCACAGATTTGGCTCTAATCTCTAAACCTAAAGATGTTTTAACGCCCTTTACCTCTTCTCCTTCAATGACAAGACCCGTCACCATTTCCTGATAAAAATCTAAGTTTTTTGTTTGCTCTAGGAGCATCCTCCAATCTTCAGCGAAACGCATACGATCACTTTGAACACGCGGACTCCACATAGCTGGACCCTTTGATTTATTAAGCATTTTAAATTGAATGGCAGACGTGTCACTAACAATGCCACTATAGCCACCTAGGGCGTCAATTTCGCGCACAATCTGTCCTTTTGCAATACCTCCCATGGCAGGATTACAAGACATTTGCGCTATGTTTTGAAGGTTCATTGTGACGAGTAGCGTATGACTTCCCATGTTAGCCGCAGCCGCAGCAGCTTCGCTTCCTGCGTGTCCACCACCAACTACAATGACGTCGTAAATTTTATCAAACATTGAATACAGTTTTAATGTTCCACGTGGAACAAATCATTTGCAGTTGCAAATATAGGGCTTTAGGAAATTAAACCGCAAGTTGTTTAAGATAGAACTCTTCCTTGATTCGCATCAAACTTTCGTCTGACGCAGATTTATCTTTATACCCACAATAGTGCAAAACACCATGCACCATAACTCTTGAAAGTTCCGTCTCAAAAGGCTGGTCAAATTCCTTCGCATTTTCTTGAACGCGTTCAATAGAAATAAAAATCTCGCCATGAATTTCTTTACCCATAGAATAATCAAAACTAATCACGTCGGTGAGGGTGTCGTGGTCCAAAAACTCCATATTGAGCTTGTGTAGGAAATCATCATCACAAAATACAATTGAGATCTCACCTTCGTTATAATTTTCTTTAGATATAACAGCACTAAGCCATGACGCAGTGCTATTAGCATCGGCTATTTCAAAAGGAACTTCTGAGTGGAAACTAATCATTTTTTGTTTTAAAATAATCTTGAACTTTTTTCTTAAATTCTAGACGCAAAGGTAAGCTTTGCCGATTCAATATCTCAGTTGTGTTAAAGTATTCTTTAATAGTTTCATCACTAGGAATTGGAGTCTGATATCGCTCCGCTTTATTAGTGTCAGAAACTCTTTTGGTATCTTCGCCTTGCTGTTGTATCGCTTTTTCTAGTTTTAAAAGTTGATGCTTAAGAGCTGTCATTTGTTGCATAGCTTCTTTGTTAACACCTTGATTTATAAGGTTTTGTTCTATTTTTTCCATAGAATCCAAAAGTTTTTGACTTCCGTTGCCTAGTCCGCTTTGCTCTATCAAATCCTGAAGTGCATTGCGTAAATTTTGTTGCTTTTTAAAAATTTCGAATAACTCACCCGTATCAATTTCAGAATCACCTTCTTGTACACTTTGACCTTTTTGACCATTTTGACCAGCATTCTGACCGTCTTTACCCTCTTTGCCGCCACTTCCTCGTGGTCCTTGTTTAGAACCAGAATCGCCTTCTTTAGTGCCATCAGAGCCTTTTTTTTGATCACCCTCTCGTTTTTCTGAACCGGGTTCCTTACCATTCGATTTTTCACCCTTTTTTCCGAGCTCTTTTTCCATTTGTTTATTCAACGCTTCTTGACTCATGATAATCGGAGGCAATTGCATTTCACCTTCACCTTGACTTGGCGACATTTGCATCTGCATTTCCATAGTGTCCAACGTATTACTTAACATGTCTGCCAATGTGTTAGTGGCTGAAATAATGAATTGTTGTTTGCCAATCGCTGGGCGAAAACTATTTTCAGAAAGCAACTCAAGACTTTTATCAATATTAAAATAAACCTCTGTGATTTCTTTATTTATAGATTCTGAGATCTTTGGTTGCCTGAGTGATAATGAAAACAAACTATCGTCGATATGTTCAAAATGCTCGCGTAAATTGCTTTGCTTCACAAGACGTTTGGCAAAGTCGTTGTTGTTGTTGTTAGGGGAGTTTTTTAACCGATTCATGAGCGCTTCTTGATCAAACGAAAACACTAAAAGATTGTCTAAAATTTTTCGAAGCATGTCAACATCTTCACTCATTTGATCACCGCTACCACCACTCATTTGTTGTGCCATTTGCTGGCTCATTTGCTTCATTTTTTGAGCAGCTTTATTTTGGCTTTTTTGAGCTTTCTTGGTTTGGGTTTTTTGCTCAAGAGCATCGGAAGAGCTTTCTTTTTTATCTAAGTCATCACTGGCTTTGATTTGGTCCTTCTGAATTGACTCTTCAAGTGTTGGATCGTTTGGCAATGCCACTGGTTTGGACAGCGCTTCGTTGTCTTCTCTTAACGCTTCAAGTTCTTTTTGAAGGGTCTCAAAATCGACGTTTAAAGCGTCTTGTGCTTTTTTTGTGTTATTTTCTTCCGACTCTTTTGAGAGCTGTGTTTGTTGTTCGCTAAGCGCATCAAGCATCTCTTTGATTTGTTCCGCTTTTTTAGTTACATAATACCGTTTGGTGAGTTCCAACAACTGCTCTAAACTCCGCTTTTTGTTTTTGTTTTGCTTGGCCATCTCTTCAAGCTTTTCCGCCAAGTCTTCCTTATTAATTTTATCTGTAATTTTTTTTAATTCCTGAAGTAATTTCTCATCCCTTTCGAGCGCTTCTTGCTGCGCCTCCAGACGTTCTTCTAGCGCTTCCTTGAACGGGTCTTCTTCTTTGGATTTCTCAAACTGATTTAGATTCTCCTGCATTTTTTTGTTGAAATTCTTCAACATCTTGTCCTGTGCTTGTTGACGTTCTATAAAAGATTTTAACTTCTGAAGATCGCTAAAATTAAGCTGATCTTTTTCCTTTTGATTTTTAGAGAGTTGGGTAAGATTCTTGTCTTGTTCAGACAGGGTGTTTAAGGCTTTTTGAAACGCAGAGGATAGATCACTTTGTTCTTTAAGCTGAAGGTCTTGAATGGTGTTTTCGCTTTTAGAATTATAATTAAAAACGCGGCTTCTAGTCGCTTTATTTTTATGAAATGGGTCAGTATCGACGACCTCAAAATAGAGCGCATAAGCCGTATCATCAATCAGCGCAAGGTTAGAAGGAAAAGCAAGGGTGAACTCTTGAAATGCGGCCCTATTAGAAGGCATGACGAACTCTGAAATATTTGTAGTCTCATTAACAGGATAATAAAAAAGCTTAAGAGAACTAATCCCATAATCATCCGAAATTTGTCCATAAAAATAAAGGGATTCTTGAAGCGTAGAATCTTGTTTGACTTCAACGTTAATTGTTGGCAACTGATCTTTAATTGTTTGCAAAGAAAAAGAGAGATTCTCGTAATTCTTAAGCCTAGAATTGCTTGTTTGGATTGTATAATCTAAAGTTTCAAAAACTTGTTTGCTATAGTAGAAGTTCTGATTGATATGCTCAAAAAATAATCGTGTATCATTATATGCAAAAGTTACTGTATCTGTTGATTTGGTAAGTAAGTCCCATTTCAATTTGGTGCCTTCGGGTATGCTTGCATTTCCATTATTTGTGATTATATCATCGGCTTTTCCGGTATAAGATGGATAGTCCAAGTACATATCAAAACTCAACAACACAGGCGTTGGCAACAGCTCTAAGTGATAGGGTTTGGACTTGACATCCGCAGAAACTAATTCAAAATCAATAGTTGATTTTGGCTGAAAAAAGGTGTATTCAAAAACCCCTAATTGACTTTGATTTAAGAGATAGACCTCATCATTGTAAACAATTTGAACTTTTTCTGGCACCACAGACCCTACAGTTTTTACTACTAGCGTAAAATTGGTGTTTTCGATGGCTTCAAGATTCGAATTCATAATAAAAAACTCAAAAGGCGCTGGCGGTACATAAGCTATTTTATAATTCACCACGCGCTTAAGACTGTCTGTGAACAAGGCTTGCTTCCCAAATACAGTACAAAGCAAGACAATAAGAATCGGTGCCGCCGCATAGCGAAGGTATTTGAGGTTCTCCGAAAAATTGACCGCGTTCCTAAAAGAAACCAAGCTTAAATTTTTGGATTTTTGCTCGATGCTCGCTAAAAGAAATTCGGTGTGCTCTGGCTGCTGCTTAAGTTGAAGTACATTTAAAAGTTTGTCTTTCACTTCAGGGAAATGTTCGCCTACAATTTTGGAAGCGGTTTCAAAATTTATACCCTTTTGAATCTTAAAATACTTGGCCAATGGGACAAAAATAAGGCCATAAAACAAAATTACTTCAAAACCTATAACCCCTGTAAACAACAGCAAGCGACCAAAAGAATTCAACCAAAAAAAATGTTCAATGCTTAAAACCAGCATTCCAAAAAGCAATCCAATAGCGAAAAACAACAGCAGGCCTTTTAGTAAGGCGCTTAGATAATAGCGTCTGATGAAGTGTTCTAGTTTTTGCTCTATGTTGTGAAAGCCGTCCAAGTGAGATTTGTTTTGAGAGAATAAAATTACAATAATAATCTAACTAGAAAAACAGTTTTTATGGATAAGTCCAAAAAAACAAAAAAACGGATGATACATACGCCTGCACAAAGCATTCATTTTAAGGGATATAAACTGTTAAAAACAGATATAGATTTGGATTACTGATTTTATTTTGATTAATTTACAACCTGATTAAGACCCCACAATCTAAATCTTCAATAAGCAACTCAACCAAAGCTAAGATATTATTTACTGAGAATTAAGAGTGGCACAATACACACCAATGAGGGATGTAGTGAACCACTCGAGAAACAATATAAACCACTAGTGGTTTGTCTGTACTAGTTGTAAAGCATTTAAGAAAAATGAAATTTAATCTAATAATTGTCTTATTAATGTTATTTTTTTCTTGTCAAGAGAAAAAGAAAGAAAACACTAAGTCAAGCTTCAAGACTGAAAAGATTGAGGAAATAAAGGAATTAGAAAATGTTGAAATAAAAAAAGTTGAATTAGAAAAACAAGAAATATTCTTTAATACTATAAATATATTCCCAAAAGACACAATTATTAACTCTTGGAATTTGAGTTTTAAGCAAATCAGTTTGTATGACTTCAAATCTCTAAGTAAAAAGCAAATTTCAACGGATTTTCAACAAAATGAGACTAGTGAATTTTTGACAAAAAAAGACTCTTGTTATTACTTGACTTTGTTCACTAACGAAAAAGATACACTTTGTAATTTCGACGATGGAGAATATTATGAAAAATACTCTTTAAAAGGATTTTCAAAGAAAACTAACACATTAATTTTTCACTGGGAGAACTGGGAAGAGGCTCATTCTATTTTGATAAACCTGAATGAAAACAAACATTGGGTTTTATGTCCTGAATATGAGGTTTCACCCGATAAAAATAGATTAGTTACGTTTTCTAATTATATAGATAATCCAATTTATGAAGAAAATGAATTATTCCTTTACGAACTAACAGACTATTCTGTGAATCAAATTTGTCGTTTTTCAAATGTCCATTATGGAGTTTTTTCAACTCGATGGACTGATGTGAATACAATTTTAATCGAAATAAAAAAAGTTAATTTTGAAAGCTTCAAAGCTAAAGAATCTTATTTTTTTGAAATAAACATAAAAACACCTTACAACAAAGAAGTGTATAATTAATTGCTTGGTTTTAGCCTACTTACGAAAGTCCTCCCACGCCTAAAAGCGTGGCAGAACGGACGTTCTATCTGTGATTTATTTACTAACTTTAGTGCTTAAAATGCGTAACTATTCTTATACAAACCGTATATGCAATGAAGAATTAACAATTAGAAATTCAGTGATTATGACGAAATGATAAAATGCTTAGCACATCACTAACAACGTGTAAAGAAAATCGAAATATCTTTACATGAAATGTTGTGTGTTTATGAAACGTATAAAGAGAATGGGTAATTCTTTACACGTCATAAACAATATGTAAAGAATTATAAACAATATTGACATGAGTTGGAAACCATCTTATTTACCGTATGATAAAGATCTAGAAACCATGGTCGTCCTGAAAAAACTAGCTGGTGCACATCGTGCTCTAGCAGAATTGAAAGGCGTTGTAACAGATTTGACTAAAACAAGAAACATTGAGTAAATTAAAGAAATTAATAGATAGAATTGTTGAATTTGGAACAAACGAAAAGCTTCAATCCGAAAATAAAACACTCGAAATTCAAAGACTATTAGTTGGAATTTACGCTGAATATCTGAATGTAGAAACGGAGTTTGATGAGACCGATTATGAAGAACCGATAAATTTAGATTATGACGGGATGAGGAGTATTGTAACTGAACATTTTCCAAATTTCAGTTGGTATCATTCAGTTTGGGAGAGTCATAAAATTAATGAAGATGTTGAATTGACTACTAGAGATTCAATTGACGATTTGACCGAAATAATAAATGATTTGATTGAAGTTCAATGGAGATTGGAAAACAACAGCGAAAAAGATGGACTTTACCAATTTGAGTTTTTAATGAAAAAGCATTCAGAGCAACACTTGGTTAACTTAATCAAATATATAAAAGACCTAAACGAATAATATGGGAACAGGCGGGCCAGAAGACCATCCTTTAACGGATATTTTAAGATTCAACCTTAGTGTTTATAATGACAAATGCGGTAATTTGAAAAGAGAAATCGCTAAATACACCCCCGCTAACTCAAGCATCTTTTGCTCATGACTGTAAAATTAAGAAGATAGTGATTTAACTACACAAGTGTGACACTTGCGCTAGCGAGGCGCTATGCAATTTGACAAAGCCTATGAATTTCATATTTAGAAAAGCCAAAATAACTGACGTTAATTCTCTTGAAAAACTTATTGAGAAGTCTGCTAAGTCTATAAATTCGGAATATTACTCAGAAAAAGAAATTAATGCGGCCCTCGGAAATGCTTGGGCGGTTGACCTAAAATTAATATCTGATAATACTTATTGGATTGTTGAAGATGTAGATGGAACAGTAATTGGGTGTGGTGGATGGAGTAAGCGAAAATTATTGTTCGGAAAAAATAAAGAAACACCAGCTTTAGAAAACGAATTAGTGCCTGGTGTTGACTCGGCAAAAATTAGAGCATTTTTCGTTCATCCAAATTTTACAAGAATGGGTATTGGGAAAATATTAATTGAAAAATGTGAATCTGAAGCGGCTTCTATGGGGTTTGAGTCAATGGAATTAGTGGCAACTTTGAGCGGAGAAAAATTATATTCATCAAAAGGATACGTTCCCATTAAGTCATTTAAGGTTGACTTAGGCAATGGAATAACTAATAAAGTGGTTTCTATGAATAAACATTTGAAATAAACACGCTGCCTAAATTCTCACAACTTAACGGAACACGAAAAAAAAACGCGTTGTAAAAAGTTAACATTAAACGCAGCTTTCAAAATACGAAAGCTATAGAGGTCAAGTCAAGAGGTTTTGCTAAACTAGTTTAACGCAGATAAAAAATGAAAGAGTCTCGAATCTGAACAAAACATCCACAAGGAAAAAAAGGAGTAAATAGTCTCAAAAAAAAATGACACCATAAAAAACTTTATTCTAAAAACCGTTACAGACCTTAACGAAATAACATCTGTTAAGCTATCGGGTTTAGCGGCAGAAGCCTTAAGTCCTACGTTTGACGGGAAAGAGGTTTGGTGCCTTGTAACGGTAAAACTCGATTTGGAAGCCCGCAGAGTTATTGAACGCATCCCTAAAATAAGCCCCCATAAACTGAGAATGAAAAAACAACCTTCTAAAATGTGACTTTAAGTAACGAAAAAAACAATAATTCCACGCCCAATTTCACACTAAATTCAGTTTCCTAAAAACGCCACCCATTTCTTTGGGGAATGCGTTCAGCAATTCTATCTTTGTAGCATTAATACATGACCATGAACACTCCTATTCGCGTACGATTTGCACCAAGCCCCACAGGGCCACTTCATATTGGAGGTGTGCGAACCGCTTTATTTAATTATTTATTCGCTAAAAAACACAGCGGCACTTTTGTGTTGCGTGTCGAAGATACCGACCAAAAACGCTATGTGGATGGCGCTGAAGACTATGTAGTTAACGCCCTAGACTGGTGTAACATTCCGTTTGATGAAGGCCCCGGAAAAGACGGCGGTTTTGGTCCCTACAAACAAAGTGAACGAAAACATCTGTATAAGCAGTATGTAGATTTATTGCTTGAAACAAATAAAGCGTATTATGCCTTTGACACAGCGGAAGCGCTAGACGAAGAGCGTAAAAACCACGAAGCAAAGGGCAAAACCTTTATCTACAATTGGCACAACAGGACCCGAGGTCGATTGATTAATTCTTTGGTTTTATCCAAAGATGAAGTCGCAGAGAAAATTGCGAATGGCGACGCTTATGTGGTGCGTTTTTTAGCGCCTCAAGATGAAACCCTTGCCCTCAACGATCTGATTCGAGGTCGTATAAAAATTGACACCAATACACTAGATGATAAGGTGTTATTCAAATCAGATGGGATGCCAACCTATCACCTCGCCAATGTGGTGGACGATTATTTAATGAAAATTACACACGTCATTCGTGGCGAAGAATGGCTACCTTCCTTGGCATTACACCAATTACTATATACGGCTTTTGGTTGGGAAGCGCCAGAATTTGCGCACTTACCATTAATCTTAAAACCTACAGGAAAAGGGAAATTAAGTAAACGCGACGGCGACAAACTAGGGTTTCCGGTATTTCCATTAAACTGGGAAGATCCGATAACCAATAGTATTTCAAAAGGTTACAAAGAGAGCGGTTACTTTGCGGAAGCGGTTGTCAATTTCTTAGCATTCTTAGGCTGGAACCCAGGCACAGAGCAAGAACTTTTTGATTTAAGTGAACTTATTGAAGCCTTTGACTTGAAAAACGTAAACAAAGCCGGTGCACGCTTTGACCCAGACAAAACAAAGTGGTTCAACCATCAATACATGCAAAAAGGAGGAAATGAAACCTTGGCAACTACATTTATAAACGCTACACCAGAGCTCGCCTCCATAGACCCAGACTATGTAGAACTTGTGGTCAACCTCATCAAAGAGCGCGCGACCTTTCCATCAGAATTTTGGGGACTGAGTCATTACTTCTTTAAAGCTCCAAATAATTTCGCAGAAGCAGCGCTTAAAAAAGCATGGAAAGAGCATTCTAAGGACCTGATGCTCCAATTGATTGCTCAGCTAGAAATCGCAGACGATAGTTCTGTTGAAACACTTCAAACGGCCGTTAAGGAATGGATCACCCAAAACGAGATAGGCTTTGGAAAAATAATGATGCCCCTAAGAGTAGCGCTTGTCGGCGCACTGGAAGGCGTGGATGTATTTGACATCATATATTTAATCGGAAAAGCCGAAACCATCAAACGGATTCACACGCTGATTGACCACCAATAATTAATCTAAATGTTGTGTGAGAAATTTGATTACTTTTGCCTTCGCATACAACGCATCCTGAAATAGACTAAATGAAGTATATTAGAAACTTTTGTATCATCGCCCATATTGACCACGGTAAAAGTACTTTGGCAGATCGCTTATTGGATTTTACGGGTGCCGTCACAGAGCGCGAGAAGCAAAGTCAATTGCTAGATAGCATGGATTTGGAACGCGAACGTGGTATTACCATTAAGTCGCATGCGATCCAAATGGAGTATACACACAAGGGGCAAGACTATATTTTAAACTTAATTGACACCCCAGGTCATGTCGATTTCAGTTATGAGGTTTCTCGATCAATCGCCGCCTGTGAAGGCGCCTTGCTGATTGTCGATGCGGCACAAAGCATTCAGGCACAAACCATTTCAAATTTATATTTAGCCCTCGAGAATGATTTAGAAATTATTCCTGTTTTAAATAAGGTGGATTTGCCAAGTGCAAACCCTGAAGAAGTCACTGATGATATTGTAGAGCTCCTCGGATGTGATGCCTCAGAAGTGATTCCTGCAAGTGCTAAAACAGGCATTGGAATTGAAGCAATTCTTACCGCTATTATAGAAAACGTTCCCCCGCCAAAAGGCGATCCAGAAGCGCCTTTACAAGCACTTGTTTTTGATTCTGTTTACAACTCTTTTAGAGGTGTTGAAACCTATTTTAAGATTAAAAACGGAAGCATTAAAAAAAACCAACAGGTTAAGTTTATTGCCACCGGAAAAGTCTATGGCGCAGATGAGGTAGGAACACTCAACCTTACACAAACACCTAAAAAAGAAATTAAAACAGGCGATGTTGGTTATCTAATCACAGGCATAAAAGATGCCCGCGATGTCAAAGTAGGCGATACTATTACGGATGCCAGTTTTCCAACAACAGAAGCGGTTGAAGGGTTTGAAGACGTAAAACCAATGGTGTTTGCAGGGCTCTACCCTGTAGATACAGAAGAATATGAAGAGCTGCGTGCTTCCATGGAAAAACTACAATTGAATGACGCCTCCTTAGTGTTTCAAGCAGAAAGCTCTGCAGCCTTAGGATTTGGGTTTCGTTGTGGGTTTTTAGGAATGTTGCATTTAGAAATTATACAAGAACGCCTAGAGCGCGAATTTAATATGACGGTAATTACAACAGTTCCTAACGTGTCTTACCACGCTTTTACGCGTAAAGACCCCGATGCTATTGTAACGTTGAATAATCCAACAGATTTACCGGACCCTTCTGGATTGGACCGTGTGGAGGAACCATATATTAAAGCATCCATCATTACCAAATCTGATTTTGTAGGAAACGTTATGTCCTTGTGTATCGAAAAACGTGGACAAATTACAAGTCAAAACTATTTAACACCAGAGCGAGTAGAGTTAACCTTTGACATGCCATTGGCAGAAATTGTATTTGATTTTTATGACCGCCTAAAAACAGTTTCTAAAGGCTATGCGTCTTTTGATTATTCACCAATTGGGATGCGTGTTTCAAAATTAGTACGCGTTGATGTGTTGCTAAACGGTCAAACTGTAGACGCCCTTTCTGCACTGATTCACGTCGACAACTCGGTAAATATTGGTAAAAAAATGTGTGCCAAACTAAAGGAACTCATTCCGAGGCAACAATTTGACATTCCTATTCAAGCCGCTATTGGTGCAAAAATTATCTCGAGAGAAACTGTAAAAGCAGTTCGTAAAGATGTGACTGCCAAGTGTTATGGAGGAGATATTTCAAGAAAACGAAAGCTTTTAGAGAATCAGAAAAAAGGTAAAAAACGAATGCGCCAAGTGGGAAGTGTAGAAATCCCACAAGAAGCATTTATGGCTGTTCTGAAGCTCAACGATTAATCTAATTTTTGGTTTTTATATTTTTAAAGAAAGTCTTATATTTCAGGATCATCTTTAAATATAAAATTGATTGAACGCTATTGCTTTTAAAACGATTGGAATTGGGGTTACTTTTTCTCCAAATTTAGAGGCCAACATTAATGAAGCGGCACGCTTTGCTTTGTGTTTTGGCAGCAAACTGGTGCTGATTCATGTTGGAGAAGCTTCTGAAAAAAAATCAAATACATTTATAAAATTTTTAAGCCCTTTTAAAGCTGAAGGTTTAGAATTTGAGCTTTTATTCAAGTCTGGAGATCCCGTAGACGTTATATTGTCTTCTACTAAAGAAAGAAACGTAGACCTCCTTATTATTGGAGCGCTCCAAAAAGAAAATTTTTTAAAATACTATTTAGGATCTATCGCCCGAAAGATTACCCGACAAGCAAACTGTTCTGTGCTCCTCTTGATTAATCCCTCAATAGAACGAATTCCTTGTAAGCACATTGTTGTCAATGGTTTAAAAGATCCCAAAACAAAAGAAACCGTCACAACGGCATTTTTGGTTGGCCACAAATTAGGGGTCGATAAAATTACGGTCGTAGAAGAGATTGATCAAGATGAGGTAAGTGTAAATGTTGATGATGACAAATCGCTTCGAAAATCTACGATTATTAAAGAGCGCTTACGTTTGAGAGAAGGGGCGCGTGTAAAAAAAATATTAAACACAATTCCTGAAAACTTTACTAAAAACATGGTAATTAAGTCACAACCAATTTTTGGCAAGCGAGGGTATTCAATAGGTCATTATGCACAAGTAGCACGCGCAGATTTACTAGTGATGAATGCGCCTGCAAAAATGACATTTTGGGACCGTGTTTTTCCACATGATATAGAGCATATTTTAACTGAATTACCAACCGATGTATTAATTGTCCAATGAATACAAAAGAAACATCCTTTGTTGGATTTATAAAAGACTTACCTAAAAACATGTTTTCTGGGTTGGTCGTAAGTCTAATTGCGCTCCCCTTAGGGCTAGGATTAGCAATGGCAAGTGAGGCACCGCCAATTGCCGGGGTTATCACGGCCATTGTTGGAGGTGTTATTGTTTCCATATTAGGTGGTAGTTTTGTAACGATCTCTGGACCTGGAAATGGATTGGTAGGCGTGGTTTTAGTAGCGATCACAACATTGGGGATGACCGCAACCTACGCTGCTATTATTTGCTCTGGGATCATCTTAGTAATTCTTGGTTTTTTAAGGCTTGGTAAGCTGGCCGATTATTTTCCGTCCTCAGCCATTCAGGGAATGCTTGCGGCTATTGGGCTTATTATTTTAGGAAAGCAATTTCATATCATGCTTGCAAATAAAATTGTGAGAGCTAATGGGATTGAGTATTTATTAGAAATTCCAAACACCTTACTTACGGTTATTAACTTTCAAGAAACGGGGTTAATTTACGCTGCGTTCGCGGGCGTGCTTAGTTTAGGGGTCATGGTCTTTTATTCTAAAATCAGAAACAAATACCTTCAGTTGATTCCAGCGCCCATGTGGATTGTTCTCGTATCCGTTGGGTTTAGTTATTACTATGAGTTGATCCTGAAAATGCCAAACCCTATTTCGAGCGCCTACATGATCCCAGCGATTCCAAACATCCAGGAAATAATAACCAATATTCCGACGCCAAACTTTGAAATGGTGGGAACACTTCCGTTTTGGTCAAGCGTCATTGCATTGACTTTAATTGCGAGTATCGAATCGCTCTTAAGCATAAAAGCGGTTGATAAATTAGATGTTCGAAAAAGACGTTCAAATGTAAATAAGGATATTAAAGCACTCGGCTTAGCAACCGTTGTTAGTGGGTTTTTGGGCGGCTTGAATGTGGTGACAGTAATTGCTAGAAGCTCAGTAAATGTTAATAATGGTGGAAGCAATCGTTCTTCAAATTTATTTCATGCCTTGTTTTTGGTTGTGTTTATTGTACTGTTTAGTACAGAACTCACAAGAATTCCACTTACTGCACTAATGGCAATTTTGGTGTTTACTGGCTATAAGCTGGCCTCTCCTGATGTCGTTCGTCGTATTTTTACTATTGGAAAAGAACAACTCATTATCTTTTTTGCAACCTTGTTTGTGACTTTAAAAGTTGGATTAATTTCTGGAATTATTGCGGGCTTAATTGCTACTTTTATAATTCATATTGTGGTCACAAAAAGTGTGACGTTATTTATTAAAAACATTCTCAAGCCAAATGTATTAATGTTCAAAGAAGAAAATGGAAGCTATTTTCTAAGCGTTAAGCATTTTTGTAGTTTCTTAAATTTTAACTTACTTAAAAACAAACTAGAGGCCATTCCAGAGAAAAGTGATGTTATTGTTGACTTTTCATTGTGCGGTTTTGTGGACCATTCTGTCATGGAAAACATCCACGATTATCAAGAGTTGTTTCATAAAAAAGGTGGAAACATTGGCGTCATTGGGTTAGATATCTTGGGCACTAAGTCAGAACATCCATTTGCGTTAAGGCGATTATTACCGCTTCAAAATATGATTCCCGATAACAAAACAAAACGTCAAAAGAGCCTTGAGCTAATCGCTACTGATTTTGAATTAACATACAAGCCATTGAAGCGCAGAAATACTGAGTTTCTAGAAAACTTCATCTATTTTAAAACTAAAAAAATTGAGCATATTTTTAATCAACTTTCAGCAAAAAACGACCCTTGCCGCTTGTTTGATATCACTTTTTCGGAAGGGGAGTTTATAGCCAAAGAAGTCGTGAGATCGACCATGCTATATATTAAAACATCCCAAAATGTACCTGTTTTTACATTAGATCGAGAAGGGTTTTTAGAGCGTTTATATGTGCTCGCTGGCTATAGGGATATTGACATTAAAAATCATGCAGATTTTTCCAAACGATTTTACTTAAGAGGAGAAAATACACAAGAGATTAGGGCGCTTTTCACTGATGAACTAGTGCGGTTTTTCGAAAGTAATGCTTACTATCACATAGAATCTAGTAAAGATGGCTTATTGGTTTTTAGTAAAGAACGCATCGCGAGTATCAAAGAGATTAAGGCATTATTGGATTTTGGAGTTCGATTAAACGCAATCATAAACAAACCTTAAAATGACGTTATACCCCATAAACGTTGGTAATTTCAAGTTAGATGGCGGAGCTATGTTTGGAGTCGTGCCAAAAACTCTTTGGAATAAAACAAACCCAGCTGACCAAAACAATAGGATTGATATTGCCTCTCGGTGTCTTTTGATAGAAGATGGAAATCGATTGATATTAATTGATACAGGAATGGGAACGAAACAAAGTGAAAAATTTTTTAGTCACTATAACCGTTGGGGAGATCATTCCATGGATGCCGCACTTGCTTCAAATGGGTTTTGCAAAGATGACATTACCGATGTCTTTTTAACCCATTTGCATTTTGACCATTGTGGCGGAAGTGTACAATGGAATTCTGACAAAACTGGCTATGAGATTGCGTTTAAGAACGCAACATTTTGGAGTAATAAAGAGCACTGGCAGTGGGCAACACTCCCAAACAAGCGTGAACAGGCGTCGTTTCTGACAGAAAACATTATGCCTATAGAAGCGAGTGGCCATTTAAAATATATTCCTGTGCCAGACAAAGACATCTTACGGCAAACTCCTTTGGGGTTTGATGTGTTTTTTGCCAATGGACACACAGATAAACAAATGATTCCTATGATAAAGTACAAAGGAGAGACCATTTGTTTTATGGCAGATTTGCTCCCAACAGCTGGACATCTATCGGTACCGTTTGTGATGGGATATGATACAAGACCGCTTCTAACCTTAGATGAAAAAGATCGCTTTCTAAAGCTCGCTGCAGATGAAAATTATTTTTTACTTTTGGAACACGACGCACACAACGAATTAATTACTGTAAAGCATACTGAAAAAGGAGTCCGGCTCGACGCTGTTCACCCGTTTAATACGCTGTTTTAATATTATAAAAATGATCCCAAACTTTAAAAATCAACTTCCAAACTTCATCTATTTAATAGTGGTGATGTTTTTGTTCAGCTGCGGATCTACTGCTGAAATCTTGTCTACACCAATTGAAAATATTGATTTAATCCCTCTTAAGGTAGAAAAACTAACGGACGCTGAAGAAAAAGAGTGGAGTCATTTGGATCTCAAAAAAGATACGATTCCTGGGATTAGCCTTCATAGAGCCTATAAGGAGCTAGTAAAACCAAAGAGTAAAACCATTATTGTGGCGGTTATTGACTCTGGAATTGATATCGATCACGAAGACCTTAAAGACAATATATGGGTAAATTCTGGTGAAATTCCTAACAATGGAAAAGACGACGACGGGAATGGTTACATTGATGATATCAATGGATGGAATTTTTTAGGCGATGCTGATAATGAACAGTTAGAGTACGTCCGACTCGTGGCGAGTGGTGACACTAACAATCCTCGTTTTTCGGAGGCAAAAGAGCTGCTATCCAATGAGCGTGAAAGCACTAAACGTAATAAAGAACAATACGACGGCATTTTTGCACAGTTAAAGGCGTCTAATGCTGCAATTTCTAAGTATCTAGAAAAAACGAACTATACCAAAGAAGAGGTTAATGGCATATTTACAACGGACTGGGAAATTCTTAGACATGTTAGAATCATTAAACAGTCCTACGAATTTGGATTTGATAGTATCGAAGCCTTAATGAACGATTTAAAAAAAGCGCTGAAGACCTTCAATGAGCGTTTGGACTTTACTCTAAATGTAAATTACGATGGCAGAAAAATTGTTGGAGATAATCCAAATGATTTTAATGACCGCGACTATGGAAATAATGACGTGAGAGCAAAGAATGGTCGCACACACGGTACGCATGTCTCTGGGATAATCGCCGCAAGACGTCACAATGGTATTGGAATTAATGGCGCCGCTGACAACGTTAAAATAATGGCGATCCGAAACACGCCTAGTGGAGATGAATACGATAAAGATGTGGCCTTAGGTGTGTATTATGCAGTAGATAACGGCGCAAAAGTGATTAATATGAGTTTCGGAAAACAATTTTCTCCTCACAGTGATTGGGTGAGAGATGCCATTGCCTATGCTGCAGAAAAAGATGTATTAATTGTGTCAGCTTCTGGAAATGATGGCAAAAATACAGATCAAATAAATTATTTCCCTAATGATCAAATTGATAATGGGAAAGAAGTGTCTAATACCTTTCTAAAAGTGGGAGCGAGTGCGCCTAGATATGGATCTACTATGGTTGCTGACTATTCAAATTATGGGAAAAATACGGTAGATGTTTTTGCGCCTGGTTCTCAAATTTATTCAACATATCCTAAGGAAGGTTACGAATTTGCAAGCGGCACATCTATGGCCGCTCCTTTGGTAGCAGGGATAGCGGCATTGATTTTTTCACAATACCCAAACCTAAGTGCAGCACAAGTAAAGCAAATACTTATGACGTCCGGGGTTTCAATAAATAAAAAAGTTTCCTTAGAAAGTGGTACTATTGTATCGTTTTCAGACCTATCAAAATCTGGGAAACTCGTCAATGCCTATAATGCGCTGATAATGGCATCAAAACTATCTAACTAATTATACGGTTATGAAACATCCATATCTAGTCTTTGACGCCCAAAGAAAATTAATAAATAGATATAATGTGTAACCGATAATAAACAATAAAAATAGAGATATGAAATATAAATCTTATGTGATTGCTTTTTTAATGGGATTGTCCTTTCTTCATAGTCAAAATAATTTTGACTACTGGCAACAACATGTTGACTATACTATGGATGTAAAGGTAGATGTAAAAACCTTTCAATATGGTGGCACTCAAAAACTCATTTACACTAACAACTCTCCTGATGATTTAGAAATGGTTTTTTATCATTTGTTTTATAATGCCTTTCAACCCGGTAGTGAGATGGATGTACGCTCATTGACAATCGCGGATGCTGACTCTAGGGTTGGTGATCGAATCAGTAAACTTCAAAAAGAAGATATTGGGTTTATTAATGTCGTTAGTTTAACTCAAAACAGTGTACCCATAACCTATAACGTCGTTGGAACGGTTTTAGAGGTGGAATTGGACACTCCTATCAAATCTGGTGAATCAGTTGTCTTTGAGATGGTTTTTAAAGGCCAGATTCCGCCAGTAATCAGACGCGCAGGAAAAAACAGCAGCGAAGGCGTAGCGTTATCCATGGCACAGTGGTATCCAAAAATGGCAGAATATGATTTTGAAGGCTGGCATGCCGACCCCTATATTAGCAGAGAATTTTATGGGGTTTGGGGTGATTTTGATGTTAAGTTAACACTTGATAAAAAATACACCGTTGGGGGAACAGGATATTTGCAGAACCCTAATGAGGTTGGTCATGGCTACGGTAAAAAAGAGACCAAAGAAAAATCAGATGTATTGACATGGCACTTCATCGCGCCAAACGTACATGATTTTACATGGGCAGCAGATCCGAAATTTGTTCATGACACTTTGCAAGTACCCGATGGACCATTATTACATTTCTTATATAAGAAATCTTTAAAACGAAAATATAAAAAGCGCTGGGAAGACCTGCAAGAGCCTACTAGTAAAATTATGCAGTATTATAGTGATACCGTAGGGAAATACCCTTACAAGCAATACTCTGTCATTCAGGGCGGTGATGGCGGTATGGAGTACGGTATGTGTACACTGATTACTGGCGAACGAAGTTTTGAAAGTTTGGTGGGAGTGACGGCACACGAAATTGGACATACTTGGTTTCAGTTTCTTATGGCATCAAATGAAAGTAAACATCCATGGCTTGATGAGGGATTTGCAGAATACACCTGTACATTTATTGAAAACACGATCTTTGGCATTGACACAAACGAACCCCTTAAGCGTCATTATGATCGTTATTATGCACTCGTAAAAAGTGGAAAAGAACAACCTATGAGCACACACGCAGATCGTTTTGCATATAACGCCTCTTATGGCATCTCTACCTATAGTAAAGGAGCGCTTGTGTTGGCACAATTACGATACATTATTGGCAATTCAGATTTTGAAAAAACATTAAAAAAATATTTCAACGACTGGGCGTTTAAACACCCAACGCCGAATAACTTTATTCGTTCTGCCGAAAAAACAGCTGGTTTGGAACTGGAATGGTTTTTGACAGATTGGACGCAAACGACAAACACGATAGATTATGCAGTTAAAAATGCCGTTGCGTTAGAGGGGCAAACAAAGATAACATTGGAACGTATTGGTTTAATGCCAATGCCTATAGAAGTGCAACTACTTTTAAAAGACGGAAGTACCCTTAATTATTATATTCCTTTACAAATGATGCGGGGCGAAAAACCACTTAAGGAGGGTGAAACTTTATTAGCTGATTGGGCATGGTCCTATCCAGAATATAGCTTTTCAGTGAATATAGATTCTTTAGAAATTGAGAGTATTACGTTAGACGTTAACAACGCTACAGCAGACATAAATAAAAAGAATAATCAGCTAAAAGTATTATAAAAAAATGGAGCGTTTAAAAGGAAAAAAGCAAATAGAACAATTGTTCGTGACTGGTAGTTCGGTTGGCGCATTTCCTTTGAGAATGGTCTATTTAAAAAAAACTACAAAAAATTTAGTTGGAGTTTCTGTAAGTAAGAAACATTTTAAGAATGCGGTAGACAGAAATAGAATCAAACGCCTTTTGAGAGTGGCAGTGGAAAAGCAACTTTCTGTGGCATTAGAAGCGCTAAATTCAAATTATTGTTTAATGGTGTTATATGTGGGGAAAGAGATGCCAATAACTTCAAAATTAGAAGAGCAATTTTCTTTTTTAATAAAACGTTTTAATAAAAAGCAATCGGATGAAGTTTAGTTATAAAAAAAGAGGTGTTTTTTGTGGGATTATGGGGCTGCTCTTTATCTCCTTAACAGCTTATAAAAACGATTATTTTGAGATTGCTAAACAGTTAGAAATATTCACCACCCTATTTAAGGATATTAACATGAACTATGTTGATAAAACCAATCCAGCTGAATTAATGCAGAAGAGTGTTAACTATATGCTGAAAGAGTTAGACCCATACACAACTTACGGAAACGAACAAGATGTTGAAAAGGCTCGTATCTATCAATCTGGTGCTTATGTGGGGATTGGCGCTACAATCAATTCATCTAAAAACAAATTAATTATTATAGAGGTTTTTAAAGGTTTCCCTGCTGATGATGCAGGTTTAAAAGCAGGTGACATAATTACTGAAGTTGATGGACTGAAAGTTGCTGATTTAAAGGAAAGCGCTTCCCAATTTTTGAATGGAAAAAAAAATACGAGGGTCGAAATAAACTATCTGCGTAATGGACAAAGTACGAAGGTTAGTGTTGCTCGTGGAGACAAAACACCGAAGGCGGTTCCTGTATATAAACTTTTAGAAAACGGCGTTGGGTATATTGCTTTGGATCGTTTTTCAAAAACCGCGTCTAGCGAGGTTGAAAACGCACTTAAGCTTTTACTTATAGATGAGGCTAAAGGAGTTATTTTGGATTTAAGAAACAACCCTGGTGGACTTGTTGGTGAGGCCGTAAAAATTGTAAATCTATTTGTACCAAAAGGACAACTTGTAGTGTCTACAAAATCAAACATAGAGACTTATAACAAATCCTTTATAACCCAAAAACAACCTTTGAGTCTAGACATACCTTTAGTTGTATTAATAAATCAAAAGAGTGCATCTGCAAGTGAAATTGTTGCGGGGGCTTTACAGGACTTAGACCGTGCTGTAGTTGTGGGAAAAAGAAGTTTTGGTAAAGGATTAGTTCAACGCTATATGCCATTACCATACGGGTCGCAATTGAAAGTAACAATTTCACGATACTACACACCGTCTGGACGTTGTATTCAAGCATTAGACTATAGAAATAGAAAAGAGGATGGATCTGCAGTCCGCTATAAAGAAAAGGAATACACGGCGTTTAACACAAAAAAAGGCCGAATCGTATACGATGGTGGCGGTATTAATCCAGACCTTATTATCGGATCTAATAAACAAAATAAATTTATAGATAACCTAACAAATGGCTCATTGGTATTTGAATTTGCAAACCAATATTATTATAGCAACAAACTTGAGCGCTTAGACAGTTTTAGCATAAGTGATGATGACTTTGAGCGCTTTAAAAAAATGAGTGTTAATAAAAACTACAACTCAGAAGATAAAGCCCAGGAGGGAATTGATCATCTAAAAAACATACTGGCAGAGGAAGGGCTAGAGCCTATGACTGCACGTTTTGAGACACTAAACGAGACGCTCAAAAAGTCAAAACTAAAACTAATAGACCAGTTTAAAGAAGATATTATAGCTGTTTTGGAAAGAGAAATTATAAAACGCTACTTTTACAGAGATGGAATGTATACGTATTTACTTTCTAATAATACTGAAATATTTAAGGCACAAGAAATTATTAACGATGTTAAGGCCTATCAAAATATACTAAAATAAACGCATTATAAATCGCTTATCCAGCTATCGTATCTACTATGAAAAAAATTGTTTTTTTACTCCTTTTATTAATAAACACGGTAAGTGCGCAAACGGATAATTCACATGTTGTTTATTTTGAAACAGGTAAATTTGAAGTCCCCGAAATAGAAAAAAACCGCATGGTTTTGTTTGTTCAAAGTTTAAAAGACATCGAAATAGAGCGTATTTCAATATATGGATTTTGCGACGATCGGGGAACAGATTCCTATAACCTTGCCTTATCTCAGGACAGAGCAAACGCAATTAAAAGAATTTTTTCAGTGTTTGGAGTAGATGATAACCTAATAAGTAATGTTGACGGAAAAGGAGAGGTTTTATTGCGTATAATTTCTTCAGATAACCTTAATATTATAAGGGGCTTAAATCGAAAGGTTGAAATAAATGTAACTTATAAAGAATCCGAACCAGAAATTGAAAAAAAAGATAAAGAAAAGCGGTTCTTAAGAAATGATTTAGCTGTTGGCGATAAAATCACCCTTGATAAAATTTTATTCAAAACCGGCTATAGTTATGTAATTAAGGAATCAATTCCTGTATTAGAAAAAATGGCCTCAGCCTTAAGAGAGCGGAGTGATATTTATTTTACAATTCAGGGGCATGTGTGTTGCACATTAAACGCTAGGGACGCTGTGGATAAAAAAACAGGAAAACGAAACTTATCTTTAGCGAGAGCAAAATATATTTATGATTATTTAGTTGAGAAAGGGGTTAAGAGAACTCGAATGCGCTACGTTGGGTTAAAAAACAAATATCCTTTAGGGAAAGATCCTAAATATGACAGGCGTGTAGAAATTAAAATCACCTCTATCTCTAGTAAAAATTAATTTTTTACCATGGCAATATGAGGAATCCCGTCTTCTAAATATGATTCTCCAATCGTTTTAAACCCTAAATTAGTATAAAAATCTTCTAAATATTTTTGAGCTGATAGTTTAATTTCTTTGGTTTCATAAGCATCTTCAATTGCCTTTATAGAAGCGATCATCAGCTGGTGACCATACTTAAAATGGCGTTCGTTTTTGGATACAACCACACGCCCTATACTGGCTTCTTTAAAATAATCACCTGGCTTAAAAATACGCGTATAGGCAATAACAGTATCTTCTTTTTTTCCAATAACATGAAGTGCTATTTGATCTTTACTGTCAACATCTTGATAGACGCAATCTTGCTCCACCACAAAAACCTCGCTACGAAGTTGAAGTATAAAATAAAGTTCTTCTAACGAAAGCTGAAAGAAGGTTTTGACAGTGATATCTAACATAATTTAATCTTGAATAATTACTAATTTGAAGTCTGGGTTTGCAAATTCGGATTGAATAATAAAAAGTAGGCGTTGTTACAAATTAACAAGGTTGAATTTTATTAATTCTATTTTGATGGCGGCCTCCTTCAAATTCTGTGTTTAAAAAGGTTTCTACCATTTCTAAAACGTGCTTGATTTCTGTAAAACGCGCGGGGATACAAAGAATATTAGCATTGTTATGTTGGCGTATCAAAGAAACTATTTCAGTCGTCCAACAAATGCCCGCTCTTATGTTAGCGTATTTATTAGCGGTCATAGCAACACCGTTGGCACTGCCACAAATTAAAATTCCGTAGGTAGCCTTTTTTGATTCTACGTCTTTAGCAACTGGGTGTACAAAATCAGGATAATCTACGCTATCAACTGCGTCTGTACCATAATTTGCAACATTTATATTTTTTGATTCAAGGAACTCAATAATTTTAAATTTATAGTCAGTTCCAGCGTGATCGTTTCCTATTGATATATTCATTTGGTGTGTGTTATAATAATAGTAAATTTACAAAAAACTGTTATACATCGTTTAAATTGTTGATAGCTTATTTAATTAGTTGTTAATAATTAATGAACGATTATGAAAACTTAATTTTTTAATGCCAATTTATTTTATCAATGAGTTATTTATAATTATAAAACTAATTTAGTTATCTTTTTTGGTTGCTTACTTATGAGTGCTAAAAACAGGAATGTAAACAAAAATTACTAATTTAGTTATGAGGAATCTTATGTGAATATCTGTTATTAACAGTTACTAGTATATAAGGTTAATTAATTGTAAACTAGATGATTATTATAAAAATAGTTGTTAATTATATGTTTATAAATTGTAGATAAATGAAAAAACTAGTGTTTGAAAATAAACTTATATACGCTATTAACAAGCTATAATAAACACCATTAGTTTTTAAATAATTTAATAAAAAATTAATATGATTATATAAATTGTGGATAAAGTTGAAAAAGAGATGAGTCATCGTTGAATTAAAGTGGTAGCTTTGCTCAATTACATACCATAAATGAAAAGAAAAAAGAATAACAAACAATCAGTTAAAAATTATAGTGAAAGTATTTTAACTATCCTTAAAGCTGATCGAAAACAGTCATACAATCACAAACAGATTGCTGCTAAATTAAAAGTTAACGACGCTAGTAGTCGAAATCAAATTATAAAAAATCTCCATAAACTAGCAGGACAAAAAGAAATTGAAGAAATAGAAAGAGGCAAGTTTCAAATTATAACATCGACTGAATATTTTATAGGGACGGTAGATATGGCATCTCGAGGGAATGCTTACATTATGATTGAAGATTTTGAAGATGATGTTTTTATAGCGTCTAATAATATGCATAAAGCGCTTCATGGCGATACCATTGAATTATATATATATAACCGTAAAAAAAACGGAAAACAAGAAGGAGAAGTCACTCAAATAGTAAAACGAGCACGCACAGAATATGTGGGGATTGTTCAGTTGAATGAAAAATTTGCTTTTGTTGTTCCTGACAGTAATAAAATGCCTGTTGATGTTTTTGTACCATTATCTAAAACATTAAAAGCAGAAGATGGAGATAAAGTATTAGTAAGTTTAGAAGAATGGCCAGATAAAGCTGATTGTCCAAATGGAACGATTCTAAAAATTCTTGGAAAACCAGGAGAACATAATACAGAAATTCATTCGATACTAGCCGAATATGGGCTGCCGTATGAATTTCCATCAGAAGTCGAAACCTTTGCTAATAATATTGACACATCTATAACAGAAGGAGAAATTGCAAAACGACGCGATATGCGATCGACGCTAACATTTACAATCGACCCAAAAGATGCTAAAGATTTTGATGATGCATTATCCTTTAAAACGTTAGAAAACGGAAATTATGAAATAGGTATTCATATAGCAGATGTATCTCATTATGTTCAAGAAGGTACTATTTTGGATGATGAAGCTTATGAACGCGCAACTTCTGTATATTTAGTAGATAGAGTGGTACCAATGTTACCAGAAGTATTATCTAATAATGCATGTTCATTGCGTCCGTTAGAAGAAAAATATACATTCTCTGCTGTTTTTGAAATCAATAATAAATCAGGAATAGAAAATCAGTGGTTTGGTAGAACCGTTACTTACAGTGATGCACGTTTTGCGTATGAAGAAGCACAGCATATTATAGAAACAGAAGACTGTACTATTCCAAATGAAATAGCAATTAATGGAAAGGCATATAATACTGATAATGCCATTAAAGAAGCTATTTTAAAACTAGACGAATTAGCAAAGATTATGCGTAAAAAACGCATGAAAGATGGTGCTATATCTTTTGATAAAGCCGAAGTAAAATTTAACCTTGACGAGACTAATAATCCTACTGGAGTTTTTTTTAAAACATCCAAAGACGCTAATAAACTCATAGAAGAATTTATGTTATTAGCAAATAGAAAAGTCTCTGAGTTTATTGGAAAACAAACACCTCAAAAAACATTTATATACAGAACACATGATGAGCCAGATGATCAAAAATTAGCAGGACTTCAAAGAATTGTTTCTCAATTTGGTCATCAACTTAATTTTAAAAGTAGAGAAACAACAACAGAATCATTAAACACGCTTCTGAAAAATGTAAAAGGAACAAAAGAGCAAAATTTAGTAGACACGCTTACAATTCGCTGTATGAGTAAAGCAGCATACACAACTAAAAACATAGGCCACTATGGACTCGCATTTGATTATTACAGCCACTTTACGTCTCCTATAAGACGCTATCCAGACGTTATGGCACACCGTTTGCTACAACACTATTTGGAAGGTAATAAAACAACTAGTGAAGGTGTGTATGAAGAAAAATGTAAACACTCATCTAATATGGAATACCTTGCTACAAAAGCAGAACGGGATTCTATAAAATACATGCAAGTTAAATATATGCAAGATCACAAAAACGATACCTTTTTAGGGGTTATTTCTGGAGTTACTGAATGGGGAATGTATGTTGAAATTATAGAGAATAAATGTGAAGGCATGGTAAGAACAAGAGATATTAAAGGGGATTTTTATAGGTTTGATGCTGACGAATTTGCATTAATAGGAGATAAAACTAAAACTAAATATCAACTAGGAGACGAAGTTGAGGTGCGAGTAAAACACGCCGATTTAGTTAAAAAACATCTAGATTTTTCTTTAACATAAACGCTAATAATATTTAAACATCTACATCTAAAACTTGATACCCAAGTAAAATGATTGAAATGGTTGTAAATAACATAAAACAATAAATATATAAACACATGAAACCTTATATCTTATTTATACTATTTTCTACTTTTTTGGTAGGATCTCAAACACCAATAAGTAAATCTATAGGAGAATTTTCAGAACTTAAAATTTTCGACCGTATAAACGTAGAGCTTATTGAGTCTACAGAAAATAAAATTGAAATCACGGGTCAAAATATTACAGATGTTTCTATAATCCAAAAAAATGAGCTTCTCAAAATTAAAATGGACTTCAACAAGGTCTTTAATGGAGATAAAACATTTATTAAACTGTTCTATACTAAAATCAATACGATTGATGCTAATGAAGGCGCTAAAGTCTTTTCCGATTCTACCTTTAAGCAATATGAACTAGAACTAAAAACACAAGAAGGTGCAGAAATATCTGTAAACGCAGACACAAATATTTTGTCAATTAAAAGTGTTACTGGCGGCGTAATTAAAGCTAGTGGCAGCACAAAATCTCAAAACATATACATTAGTACAGGTGGTGTTTATGATGCAGGAACACTAACAGCAATGAATTCTAAAATAAAAATAAAAGCTGGCGGAGAAGCAGATATAAAAACTACAGAATTTCTTGAAGTAAATATAGTTGCTGGAGGCGATTTGATCGTTCGAGGAAAACCAAAGAAAACAAAACAAACCAGTATGATTGGTGGCACAATTAGTTATGAAGATTAACACCTTTTGTAGAAAATTAATACATCATGATTGAAGACATTCAAGCAGCAATACCACTCGGCTTTTTTTTAGCTTTCATGATTGGGCCTGTTTTTTTTGTGTTGATTGAAACAAGTATTACAAAAGGATTTCGAGCAGCAGTGGCCTTTGATATTGGTGTTATCACAGCAGATATAATTTTTATTGGATTAGCCTATTTTAGTAGCTTTCAACTGTTAGAAAACCTAAGTAATCAGCCTGGGCTCTACGTGTTTGGAGGGACTATTTTAGCGGTTTATGGTCTCATTATTTTCTTTAAAAAACCAAAACAAACCGATCTTCAAGATAAAACACAAAACCCTTCTAAAACTAATTATATTGAACTATATGTAAAAGGGTTTTTGTTAAATTTTATCAACATAGGGGTCTTAATTTTTTGGTTAGGACTTATTGTTGTTACAGGTCCAAATTTAGGAAACGACACCAACCGATTTATGGTGTTTTTTGGGTTTTTAATTCTCACCTATTTTTTGACGGATTTACTAAAAATAGCATTAGCAAAACAACTAAAAAAACAACTTACAGCGGGTATAATTTTAAAAATAAAAAAAATACTAGGACTAATTTTAATTGTTTGTGGGTTGACCTTAATTACAAAAGGGTTTTTACCAAAAGATCAATTAAACCCTCAAACGATTATTGAAGATTTTAGAGAATAAAAAAACCACAACTGTTAGGAAGTGGTTTTTAATTTTGGAGGCGTCTAGCGGATTCGAACCGCTGTAGAAGGTTTTGCAGACCTCTGCCTAGCCACTCGGCCAAGACGCCCAAAAAGGAACGCAAATTTAAGCAAATTTAAACGTTACACAAGATAAAAGAAAAGAATCCAGTAAAAAGAGCATCTATATATACTTAATCGATACGCGCTTAAAACTCAAAATCTTTTATTTACTACAAACCACCCTAGCGAGTCTCACTTAGTATAATGGTTACTTTTTCTACATCACCGCCTATTGGAGGATTAATTTTTGAAACAGAAACAGATACAAATTTTACAGTAGGACACCCCACAAACACACGGTCGATAATTCGTTTAGCCACTGCTTCTAGCAATTTTGCTGGAATACACATTTCTTCTACCACAATAGCGTTTAGAGTAACATAGTCAACAGTGTCGTTTAAGGCGTCTGTCATAGACGATTTTTCTAAATCAGCCTCCACACTAACGTCTACTCTATAATCGCTCCCAATAGTTGTTTCTTCGCTCAGACACCCGTGATAGGCATACACTCTAATATTTTCAACCTTTATGATTCCCATTTTAGCATTTTTTGTTTCGATAAAAATAATAATTATACCGAACATATATCTATAAACTTTTTATTTGATTAATTTTGCTACGTATTTATTCAAGAAATACACTTTATTATGTCAGAAACTCACATACCACTCAATTTTTTAGAGCAAATAGTCGAAGAAGATTTAAAAAATGGCTTGCCACAAAACAAGCTACGCTTTCGTTTTCCTCCCGAACCCAATGGTTATCTTCATATAGGCCATACAAAAGCAATTGGAATTAGCTTTGGTTTAGGAGAGAAATACAATGCTCCCGTAAACCTACGTTTTGATGATACGAACCCCGCAAAAGAAGATCAGGAATATGTAGATGCAATCAAGGAAGATATTAGTTGGCTAGGATATAAATGGGATAAAGAATTATATTCTTCTGACTATTTTGAGCAATTACATACTTGGGCATTACGCATGATAAAAGACGGAAAGGCGTATGTAGATTCACAATCCAGTGAAGCCATGGCGATTCAAAAAGGAACGCCCACACAACTAGGTGAAGATAGCCCTTTCAGAAACCGCTCTGTCGAAGAAAATTTAGCGCTTTTCAGTCAAATGAAAAATGGCGAATTTAAAGCTGGCACGCATGTTTTAAGAGCAAAAATAGACATGAAGCACGTCAATATGTTAATGCGCGACCCTCTTATGTACCGCATACTACATGCTGATCACCACCGAACTGGGTCCGACTGGTGTATATATCCAATGTATGACTGGACACACGGAGAAAGTGATTATCTAGAACAAGTTTCTCACTCATTATGCTCTTTAGAGTTTAAACCGCACAGAGATTTATATGACTGGTTTAAAAAAATAGTATCAAATTACACAACAAGCTCACTGCCTTTAGTTCCAAAACAACGAGAATTTGCACGTTTGAACTTAAGCTACACAATTATGAGTAAGCGAAAGTTATTGAAACTAGTGGAAGACAACATTGTGCGTGGTTGGGACGACCCAAGAATGCCTACAATATCTGGCTTAAGACGTCGCGGCTATACACCAACATCTATTCGTAATTTTGTAGAAAAGGTAGGTGTTGCCAAGCGCGATAATATAATCGACGTCTCTCTTTTGGAGTTTTGTGTACGAGAAGACCTCAACAAAAAGGCCACTCGAATTATGGCCGTTTTAGATCCAATTAAGTTGGTGATTCAAAACTACCCAGAAGGAAAAGAAGAGTTATTAGAAGCAGAAAATAATTCTGAAGAGGTTAATACAAGCACCCATGCGGTTCCGTTTTCAAAAACGCTTTACATTGAACGAGACGATTTTAGGGAGGAAGCTAATAGTAAATATTTTAGGCTTTCTCTAGGAAAAGAAGTACGGCTTAAAAACGCCTATATTATAAAAGCAGAAACCGTTACAAAAGATGCTAACGGAACAATTTTAGAAATACACTGTAGTTACGACCCAAAAAGTTTAAGTGGTAGCGGAACCGCAGAAAGCCTTCGAAAGGTGAAAGGAACCTTACATTGGGTATCAATTGCGCACGCAATAAAAGTAGAGGTTCGAGAATACGACCGCTTGTTTTCGCATGAAGATCCAGATAATCAAGTCGAAAGTTTTATGACGTTTGTAAATCCGAAATCGTTAAAAGTTAGAAGTGCATATATGGAACCACATATTATAAACGCAACTGTTGGTCAACAATTTCAATTTCAAAGGATAGGTTATTTTAATGTAGATAAAGATAGTACCAAAAATAATTTGGTTTTCAATAAAACAGTAGGCTTACGCGACACATGGGCAAAACAAACCCCTAAGGAAGCCCAAAATCAACCCACATCAAAAGCTCCCAAGCTGTCTCAAAGAAAGCCAATCGATGTCATCAAACAATTGGGTAAAAAATACACGAATTTACCCGAAGAGAAACAACAAAAAGTCAAAGCGGAGATTTTTCAATTAGCTAAAGAAGTGTCCTATGAAGATTTAGAACCCTTATTTAATACTGCTGCAAAAAAAGTAGGAACACGAATTGCGACGGCACTCACTTTAAAAGTACTTTTAGACCAAGGATTAGAAACAAATGATCAAATAGAGGCCTTTATAGTAACCGCAAAAGCAGATGCTCACCCGTTATTAAGCGAAGCCGCTCAGCAAATTTAAAGAGTAGATTAGTAACGCGATACAAGTGCGGTCATTAGTAACATAAAAACGCCCATAAACTTAAATTTATGGGCGTTTTTTAATGCTAAGAATTTTTTTTATTTTTTAGGTAAGTTTTTCTTAGGGCCATTTTTCATGGCTTCTCCAATTTGATTACTTGCTGTAAAGCTAGCGACCATATCATTTAACATAGTACTCCCTGCTTGCGGTGAGTTTGGTAACAAAATTAAATTACTGTTTGTTTCTTGTCCGATTGATTGAAGCGTATCATAGTGTTGCGTAACAACAATAAGCGCAGACGCTTCCTGAGAGTTGATGCCTACTTTATTTAAAACCTCGACAGACTCTTCAAGACCACGTGCGATTTCACGACGCTGATCGGCAATACCTTGCCCCTGAAGACGTTTGCTTTCTGCTTCTGCCTTCGCTTTTTCAACAATCAAAATACGAGCGGCATCGCCTTCAAATTGTGCGGCAATTTTTTCACGCTCTGAGGCATTAATTCGGTTCATTGCTTCTTTAACCTGTGAATCAGGATCAATATCGGTGACTAAGGTTTTTATGATGTCATAACCATAATCCATCATGGCCTGGTTTAACTCTGATTTGACAGCAATGGCAATATCATCTTTTTTAACAAAAACATCATCCAGTTTCATTTTTGGTACTTCAGCTCTTACCACATCAAACACATAAGACGTGATTTGATCGTGTGCATAATCTAGCTTATAAAAAGCATCATATACCTTTGTTTTAATTACTTTAAATTGAACTGAAACTTTTAAACGTACAAATACATCATCCAATGTTTTGGTTTCAATTAAAACATCCAGCTGTTGGATTTTTAAACTTAAACGACCAGAAATACGGTCAACTAAAGGAATTTTTAAGTGAAGGCCAGACTGACGAATGCTTTGAAATTTTCCAAAACGCTCGATTATGGCAGCGGTTTGTTGTTTGACTGTAAAAAAGGAGGCAAACAAAATAATTAATCCAAAAATAAGAAAGGGTATTAAGATAAATGGCATAAGTTATAATTTTAGTTAGACTTAGAACTTGAAATTTAATATTTTAAATTGATAAACCAAAATACGGTAAGAGAAATTTGTAAGAGATGAATTAAAAGATTGTTCAAAGGTCACACTTCTAATGAAACCAATGTGTTTTCTTTTAAAGCGACCGGATTAGTAAAATAAACTACTGTTCCATCAAGGTCTGCTTCAATTAAGTATAGTGATCCTTTATAGAAACTGTGCCTCACAACCGCTTTTAGAGCGCTATTGTCAACCAAAAAAATTTGATGTGCGTAATATATTTTGCCATTAATACTACTGTATTCGCTAAAAAATGCTGCAACAAGTGGGTGTTTTGGATTTGAATAAATGTGGTTAGGACTACCGGTTACCAATATTGTACCATTATGAAGCACCATAAGTTGGTCTGCAAAAGCAAGGACATCATCTTTGTCATGCGTAGCAAGTACACAGGCGATGTTATTGGTTTTTAAATAGCCAAATAGGTTTCGCCTCAACGATTGTTTTTTAAAGTTATCGATATGACTAAACGGTTCGTCCAAAAGAATAATCTCTGGGCGTTTGGCAATAGCTCTTGCTAAGGCTACGCGTTGTTTTTGTCCGCCACTCAAAAACTGTACTTTTGTGTTTTCAAACCCCACTAATTCTACGACCTCAATAAGCTCTTTTGTACGTGCTATTTTTTCTTCAGGATAAAAATTAGATAGGTGATCTCCGATGTTCTCCGAAACAGTTGTGTAGGGCATCAAGTCAAACTCTTGGGCTACATATTTCATAAAATCGTGCCCGACAACTAGTTTGTTTTTAGGGCCTAATATCGGTTGGTTGTGCCAGGAAATCGCGCCACGATCAACATCCATCTGACCAAAAATCAGCTTTAGAAGCGTGCTTTTTCCACAGCCACTTTCGCCAACAACAGCTAAACAATCACCGCTATTAACAATGGCTGAAACGTTATTTATTACCGCGCGGTCGTTGTACCTAAAAGACACATCTGTTATAGAGAGCATTTGCCGGGACTATAAAATATTAGCCACTAAATACTCTGCAATTTGAATGGCATTTGTAGCCGCTCCTTTGCGGAGGTTGTCAGAAACAATCCACATATTTAAGGTGTTTGCTTGTGTTTCATCTCTACGAATACGCCCAACAAAAACATCGTCTTTACCTTCTGCATAAATCGGCATTGGATAGGTGTTTGTATCCGTATTATCTTGAACGGTGACGCCTTCTGATTGACTTAATATAGAACGCACATCTTTGATGTCAAATTCTGTTTCAAATTGAACGTTTACAGATTCAGAATGTCCACCTGCTGTAGGAATTCTTACGGCAGTTGCAGTAATTGCAAACGACCGATCATTTAATATTTTTTGAGGCTCTTTTGCCAACTTCATTTCTTCTTTGGTATAGCCGTTTTCAAGGAATACATCACAATGTGGCAAGGCATTTCTGCCTATCGGATACGGGTACGCCATTTCGCCTTTAATTCCTTTAATTTCATTTTCCAATTGTTGAACTGCTTTTACTCCAGTTCCAGAAACGGATTGGTAGGTAGAAATGACCACACGTTTCATTTTATATTTATCATGTAATGGCGATAGCGCCATTACTAACTGAATTGTTGAGCAGTTAGGATTGGCGATAATTTTATCTTCAGAAGTTAATTCAGAGGCGTTAATTTCTGGAACAACTAGTTTTTTGGTGGGGTCCATACGCCACGCAGAGGAATTATCAATAACAACCGTTCCAGCTTCAGCAAATTTTGGAGCCCACTCTAGTGAAGTGTCTCCACCTGCAGAAAAAATAGCAATATCAGCCTTCATTTCAACGGCAGTAGCTAGGCCAACGATGGTATAGTCAACATTTTTAAAGTGTACTTTTTTACCAACACTGCGCTCAGAAGCAACAGGAATTAGTTCCGTAACCGGAAACTGACGTTCTTCAAGTAATTTTAACATAACGGTTCCTACCATTCCGGTAGCACCAACAACGGCTATTTTCATTATTTTACATCTTTAAAATATGCCTGTAAAATTAATAAATAAACCGAGATTAGATCTCTAAAAATAAAAAAAGACGAGGAGATTCGTTTGCCTTTGTGAATTTCGTTAAAAACACCTATTTTTTTAGTAAATCCCTAATTTCAGACAATAGTTCGTTGTCTGATGGACCAGCGGGTTCTGGAGCGATATCTTCTTTTTTGCGCTTAAAAGTATTAACTCCTTTTACAAGTAGAAACATTACAAAGGCAACTATTATGAAGTCAATGGTGTGTGTCAAGAATTGTCCCCATAATAATGCAGATCCGCCCTGTACAACGCCTTCGCTATTTATGGATCCTTCTGAAATTACGTATTTCAAGTCTTTTAAATCAGTTTTAAAAACTAATCCAATTAGTGGAGAAACAATTCCCCCTGTAAAACTAGTAACGACTTGCTTAAAAGCCGCGCCCATTACAAAGCCAACCGCGATATCGATTAGGTTGCCTTTCATTGCAAATTCTTTGAATTCTTTGAACATAATTAAGTAGGTTTGAGTTAGTATTATGTTTCTAAAGTAATAAAAAATCCATAGAACAGCTTATTTTTTCAATATTTCACGTTTTACCCGCTGAGAGATTCCTGTAATAAGCTCATAAGAAATGGTGTTGGCAGTTTCTGCGGATGCTTCTGCCGATAAATCCGGTCCAAATAACACAACCTCATCGCCTTCTTCACAATCAATAGCTGTTACATCTACCATGACCATATCCATACACACATTTCCTACAATAGGGGCTTTTTTATGAGCAACCGACACAAAGCCGACACCATGTCCAAAATGCCGTCCAATCCCATCGGCATGCCCAATAGGTATTGTTGCAATTTTTGAACCATTAGGACTTATAAATCCTCGATTGTATCCTACGCTTTTACCTTTTGTTACTATATGAATTTGTGAAATAACAGATTTTAAGGTGGCTATAGGTCGAAAGTTTTGAGTCTCTTTGTTGGAGTTGCCGTAGCCATACAATCCAATCCCACAACGCACCATATCAAAATGTGCATCTGGATAGTTGAGCACGCCCGATGTATTGCACAAATGTCTAATCACTGGATGCCCCAACTTTCCAACAAAGGCTGTAGAAAGTGATTTATAGAGCTCTATTTGATTTAAAGTAAATTCTTTTTCTTCTAAATCTTCACTAGCCGCTAAATGAGAAAATACAGATTTTACTCTCAAAGCGGTTGTTTTAGAAAACTGTTCTGCTACCAAGTCGAGCTCGTTTGCTTCAAATCCTAAGCGATTTAATCCAGTATTAAACTTTATATGTACGGGATAGTTTTTTTGATTTAGCTTTTTTGCAACACGATTAAATTCCTTCAGAATTTTTAAGGTATACAAGCTAGGTTCTAAACAATGCTCTATGGCGAGGCTGAGATTATTTAGCTGGGGATGAAGTACTAGAATAGGCGTTTTTATACCCGCCTTTCTAAGCGCAACGCCTTCACTGATATAGGCTACAGCAAAGTAATCGGCACCTATTTCTTGAAGTGTCTTAGCAATCACCTCGGCGTCACTGCCGTAAGCAAACGCTTTTACGACCGCTAGAAAAAGCGTGTTTTTTTGGAGTTTTGATTTTAGGTACTCAAAATTATGCTTTAAAGAAGCTAAGTTAATCTCTAAAGTGGTTTCGGAAACTTTAGGCATTCGAATTATTTTTGTTCACCCCTACGTCAATAGGGTTTTTGACGTCCATATCATGCACCTTCTCTTTAGTAAGAGCTTTATAATAGGCGGCCCGACTTAGCGGTTCATATTCATCAACCTCGCCTAAGAGGACTAAGTTTTCATCTTTTGATTTACGATGACTGTATTGTGCTAAATTCCCTGTATGTGTACACACTGCGTGTACTTTAGTAACATATTCAGCAGTTGCCATTAGATTGGGCATTGGTCCAAAAGGATTGCCTTTAAAATCCATGTCAAGACCAGCGACAATCACGCGAATCCCTTTGTTGGCAAGCGCATTACAGACATTGACAATTTCATCATCGAAAAACTGCGCTTCATCAATCCCAACGACATCACAATCATCTGCTAAAAGTGGAATATTCGAAGCAGAAGGTACTGGCGTTGAACGAATTTCATTGGCATCATGTGACACTACCATTTCATCGTCATAACGTACATCAATTGCAGGTTTAAAAATTTCGACTTTTTGCTTTGCAAATTGTGCCCGCTTCAAGCGACGAATTAATTCTTCGGTCTTTCCAGAAAACATCGATCCGCAGATGACTTCGATCCAACCAAATTGTTCTTTAGGGTTTACTGTATTTTCGAGAAACATTTTGTAATTTTAACACCAAACGAAATTTATATTCGTTTTTATAAAGGTGGCATAAATTTATTAGAAATCAAAAGTATAAATTTAAAAGTTATAAAAAGCCATTAATAAAGAGTTTACAAGGACATAAAATCGGGTATAAATTATTTAATACACAACAATGAAAAAGAAATTAGAGTCGGAATTAATAAGTATCGCCCACAGAATTCTTAAACTTACAGGGAAAGAAGATCTTGAAAAAATGCAGTCCGAAATTGCTTTGTTGTATCAAAAGATTACGATTTTGAAATTTTTAGAAAACAATCTTGAAGGGGAAGAAACGGAATCAGCAGGACTAGATGCGTCCTTTTTTAACGCTCTTGACGGTGCGTTCAACAACACGGTTACAGATTCGGTTGAGGTTGCTGATAAAACATTTGTAAACATTGATATAGAGGACTCAGAGTCCATCATGGAGCCAGCGATCGAAAAGATTAAAGATATGGTTGCACAGATGCCTGAAGAAACAGCCGAAGTAGACGCTATTCTGGATGCGATTAATACACCTTCAGAAGCGATCGAACACGACCTAAACGAGCTTTCTCCAAGCTTTGCGCAGCTTCCGATTTTCGAAGCGATCGAGACAGAACAACCATTACTATCTTTAAATGATCAACTAAAAACACAAGGATTTCAGATAGGACTTAACGATCGATTGGGCTTTGTTAAGAATTTATTCGAGAACAGCACTGAAGATTATGACCGTGTTTTGTCTCAGCTAAGCACCTTGAGTTCTTTTGATGAGGCTCGTGATATGTTAGATTCCATTATCAAACCAGATTATAATCACTGGGAAGGGCAAGAAGAGATCGAAGCTCGATTTTTGGAAATTATAGAAAATAAATTTAAGTAAGCCTTTTGCCATTATAGCTTTCAACGTATTATTTTTAGTACTTTTGAATGCTAAAACAGTATCTAAATGTCTTCAGAATTAAAATACGCAGTTTTTGGAAGTGGGAGTTGGGCGACAGCGATTGTTAAAATGCTTTGCGAAAACCTTGACCAAGTTGGTTGGTACGTACGTAAACAACAAACGATTGACTATATTATTTCCGAACAACACAACCCCTCGTATTTGAGCTCTGTAGAATTTAATATTGATCAGCTTCAAATACACAGTAATATCAATAAAATGGCAGATTATGCAGATGTATTAATTTTTGCGATTCCATCCGCATTTATTGAAACCGAACTCCAAAAATTGACCACTGATATTTCTTCTAAAATAATTATGTCTGCCGTAAAGGGAATTATCCCAGAATCAGGACTATTGGTTGCAGAACACTTCAATAAAAACCACAATGTTGATTTAAAAAACAGTGTTGTGTTGGCGGGCCCTTGCCACGCAGAAGAGGTCGCTCTGGAGCGGTTGTCTTATATAACGATAGCTTGCGCAGATCTCGACATTGCAAATGAGATCGCCGAGCAGTTTTCAAGTAATTATATAAAAACAAGTACAAATGACGATGTTGTGGGTGCCGAATATGCAGCCATGCTTAAAAATATATATGCCATTGCTGCTGGAATGGCGCATGGTCTCGGCTATGGGGACAACTTTCAAAGTGTTTTGATGAGCAACGCAACACGCGAGATGAAACGATTTATCAAGAAAGCGCATAAGATGAAACGGAATATTAATGAAACTGTATATTTAGGAGATTTATTGGTAACCTGTTATTCTTTGTTTTCTAGAAATAGAATGTTCGGAAATATGGTGGGAAAAGGGTATACCGTAAAATCTGCGCAAATGGAAATGAGTATGATTGCCGAAGGCTATTATGCTACCAAAAGTGCATATCTGATTAATCAAGAAAAAGAAACACCTGCTCAAACGCCAATTATAGACACGGTTTATGAAATTCTGTATCAAAACAAAAACGCAAAAAGCGCCTTTAATAAACTAACCGAGAAACTGAGTTAGTATTAAGATTTTAAAACGCCTTTTAGACCCATAAGTGGGATTTTTTGAAACGCCTTTCTGTTGATGCTGTTTTTCTTAAACTCAAAGGATTTTTCAAACAAGGTATTGTCTTCAAAAAAGGTGACATTAAAAAGATTATTTATAGTCAAAACAGCTTCTAAAATCATTTCAATTTTTGCAAAACTATTTGCAGGAAGCACCTCAATTTTTTTTCTAAATGTCGCCGTTTTTTTAGCCTCCGAATAGCCTTTGGTTACAATAATAACCATTTCTAAAGCCACTGATTTATCGTTGATTATATAAGCGTTCCAATCATAAACCTTATAGGTTTCGTTGTATTCATGAACAACCGCAATATAAACGTCTTTTACTTCGGGGATATGAATATCTTTTTTCAATATAATTAGTATTCTTCAATGTTTATATTATGCTCTAAAAGAAGTTCACGGGCGTGATTAGAAAACCGAATGAGTTTATCATAGTCTTTCTTTTTAGAAAAATATTCAGGAGTTGTTTCAAAGTCTTTGACGGATAAAATATCATAGTATTTTTTATCGGCTACAACGAACTCGTGAACCCATGTCAAGTGATAACCTACAGATTTAATTTGAACACCGGAATCTGATTTTTTTAAAGATAGTTTTAAAACCGCCCCACCATCTCTTGGAAATGTACGTTGGTGCGAGACAAAATTCCCTAACGAGTATACGACCAAGGACTCCTTATTGACCGCTGTTTTTGACTGCCATTCCATTGGCTGAAGGACATGTGGATGCGCACCAATTACGATGTTAACCCCAAGCGATTTAAAATAGTCAAACCATTCTTTTTGAGTGTTGTTTGGAAGGTCTTTGTATTGGTCACCCCAGTGTACAAAAGCAATAATTTGATCTGGTTTGATTTGTGCATTTATATCGGTCACATCTTGAGCAATCCGCTTTTTTTCTAAATAATTTACAATATTCGGGCTATTTGGAGGAATGCCGTTGGTGCCATAGGTATAATTAACAAGGGCAATTTTAAGATTGTTTTTTTCAATTACATAGGCAGGGCTTTTTTGTTTGGCTTTTGCGCTAACAAAAGTTCCTGTATGGCCAATCTCTAAGGAATCTAAAATAGCAATGGTTCTCTCAACGCCTTTTTTGCGTTTATCACAGGAGTGATTGTTGGCGGTTACCAACACATCAACGCCTGAACGCTTTATGGCTGCTGCATAAGATGGAGGCGAACTAAACTGCGGATACCCAGAATAAGGCGTGACGCCCAACGTAACTTCAAGATTTCCTATAGTAACATCCGCATCACTAAGAATAGGTGTAATTTTTTTGAAAGTAGAATCGTAATTATAACGCCCCGTCGCTTCATCATAGGCCGCATTTATTTGATCGAGATGGCCCATAAAATCTCCAATAAACAAGAGGCTAAGCTCATTCAAATCCTGCTCAGCTTCAATTGTTGTTTGTTTTAAATTTTTTGTAGAAACGCTATCTGTAAGGATTGTTTTCGTTTGAGCATACCCAAATTTTGGAAACACCAGCATCGTAAGAGTAAGGATTAAAAAAACAAGTTTAAAAAAGAGAATCTTCATAACTGGGAATTTTATATATGGCTCTTAAACTGCTCTAAAAAGCGCACATTGTTTTCACTTAAAAGACGAATATCACTAATTTGGTGTAATAGCAATGCAATTCTATCGATTCCCATCCCAAAAGCAAACCCAGAATATTCTTTAGAGTCAATACCACAATTTTCAAGGACATTTGGATCCACCATCCCACAGCCCATGATTTCTAACCAACCGGTTCCTTTGGTCATTTTATAGTCTGTTTCGGTTTCTAAACCCCAATAGACATCTACTTCGGCACTTGGCTCAGTAAACGGAAAGTATGATGGACGTAGCCTAATTTTTGATTTTCCAAAAAGCTCTGTTGTAAAATATTGTAACGTTTGTTTAAGGTCTGCAAAACTGACATTTTTATCAATATATAAGCCCTCTACCTGATGAAAAAAGCAATGGGAACGCGCAGAAATAGCTTCGTTTCTATACACTCTTCCCGGAGAAATAGTCCGAATAGGCGGTTGGTTATTTTCCATATAACGCACTTGTACAGAACTGGTGTGTGTTCGCAACAAAATGTCAGGATCTGTTTGTATAAAAAAGGTATCCTGCATATCTCTTGCGGGGTGATGTTCAGGTAAGTTTAGTGCGGTAAAATTATGCCAATCATCTTCGATCTCAGGACCTTCACTCACGTTAAACCCAATTCTTGAAAAGATATCCGTGATTTGGTTTTTTACCAATGAAATTGGATGTCTTGCACCAATATTGAAAGGTTCACCGGGACGTGTCAAATCGCCAAAAAAAGCATCTTCACTTGAAGCGTTTTCTAAGCCTGCTTTTATAGAATTTACTTTGTCTTGAGCAGTACTCTTTAGTTTATTTATGGCTTGTCCAAAATCCTTTTTTTGGTCATTTGGAACCTCTTTAAAGGCGGCAAACAGATCGGTTAAAAGGCCTTTTTTCCCAAGAAACTTAATTCTAAAAGTTTCTAGTTCCTCTAAAGATTGTGTTGAAAAAGCATTTGCTTCTTCTATAAATTTATGAATCTTTTCTATCATGATAAAATTAAATAATGGCCAAATTTAAGAAAACTTAGCTAATAAACTCCGACTCAATAAAATAGTTTACAATGGCATCCTTCATGAGGATACTTTGTTCTCCTGCTTTCAAACTCGGCAATTCTTCTTTTATGGTATAATGTGGCCACCCCTGTTCATCGAAATAGTCAAACACATAGTAGCCGTAAGGCTCTAAAAGTCGACATATTGCAATGTGCATTAAGTTGAGTTTTTCGTCTTTTTTAAATGTTCGATGTAACTGCCCTAACTCTTGTATGCCAATAAGATAGATGATACCGTCAAGGTCCAAAGGATCACCATCAGTAAATTGAGCAGATAGTTTTTTAACCACCTCTTCCCATCGTTTTTTAAGTTCTTCGTCTCGAGCCATAATTATTTCGTAAATTTAGGGTGTATTAAAATAGAAATGAAACATTTGAGTTGTTATGTTGAAGTTCAATGTTAATTTTTTAAAATCAAGTAAATAAAACACCATGGCAATTATTGATATTATTTTAGGCGCACTTATTCTTTACGGCTTGGTCAAAGGATTATCCAAGGGTTTTTTTGTTGAGGTTACCTCTTTACTCGCATTATTAGTCGGCGTATATGGCGCAGTACATTTTAGTAATTATGCCGCCGAATTTTTGTCAGATCGTTTTGAATGGGGCGAAAAAACAATCAACATTACCGCTTTCGCTATTACATTTGTGGCCATTGTATTAGTGATTTCTCTTGCGGGGAAGGCACTAACCAAATTAGCTGATTTCGCAGCCTTGGGCATTCTTAATAAATTATTAGGTGGCCTGTTTGGGGGATTAAAAATTGCTTTAATACTCAGTATACTGCTGTTGATTTTTAATACTCTAAACAAAACCATTCCGTTTGTCTCTGACGAAGAGATTGAAACGTCCGTGCTGTATAATCCCGTAAAGTCGTTAGCCCCAATGATCTTTCCGAACTTCATAAATGAAGACACGCCATTAGAGCTCCCGAATATTTTAAATCCTACTGAAGACGCTCAGTAATTTACTTCTAAGACAAATCGTTAATACAGGCCTCAAAACTATCATAAATATGAGCTTCTGGTATAAAGTCAGGAATAATATCAATACGCTCCATCATATAGCGTGGCTGTTTTAACAAGCTTACAAATAGAACTTCCACTTTTTTGGTTTGTAACTCCTGAATCATATCTTCCATAGCATACAGACCAGACTGGTCCATATATTGCATTCGTTCTAAGCGTAAAATCACAGTCGTCGCTGTATCTGGAATTTGTTTATAAAGTTGCTGAAAGTCCGAAGTGGATCCAAAAAACAAAGGCCCTTTGATGTGCTTAATAAAGACGGATTCTTTTAAGTGATCAGGAAAGTTTTTCTCATCTGGCCACGATTTTTCTTTTAACGGTTTTACATTTGAATATTCCGAAGTGAGATCGCCAATTTTTTTCATAAACATTAAACAAGAAATAATTAAGCCAATTCCGACTGCAAAAATTAAGTCCCAAAATGTGGACAACACTAATACAATAAGCATTACTAATACTTCTGAACTTAATTTGAAGGGACCAAACGAAAGGTCTCTTGGCAGCGCGGGAATTGCTTTTAGTCCTTTGTAATCCATGACTCCAATCCCTACAGTTATTAAGATTCCAGAAAGTACGGCAGTCGGAATTTTAGATGCGATTGGACCTAATGCCAATAAAACAAACAGGAGCATCACGCCGGCGATCATCCCAGAGAGTTTTGTTTTTCCTCCAGAATTTATATTTACAACGGTTCTGATGGTGGCTCCTGCACCAGGAATCCCCCCAAAAATAGACGCAATACTGTTTCCAATGCCTTGTCCGATAAGTTCTTTGTTGGGGTTATGCTTTGTTTTGGTCATGTTATCAGCTACAATACTTGTGAGCAAGGAGTCAATAGCCCCCAATAAAGCGAGTGTAAACCCTGTGAAAATATAGGGAGTGATGGTGGCTAATTTAAATTTAGTAAAAATTTCTAGCTGAAGAATAGGCAGACCACTTGGGATTTCTTCGATGGGCTTATAATTCAATCCAAAACCGATTGCAATTCCAGACATGACCACTAACGCCACTAATGTACTAGGCACTACCGTAGTGATGCGTTTAAATCCATAAATAATAAGAATGGTTCCCAAAGCGAGTAGTAGTTCTAGCCACTTGATGTTTTGGAGTGCTCTTGGCATAACCTTTAGGGCACCGACAGTGCCTGAGGCGCTCTTAGTCGCCAGTATTTCAGACTCCCTTTGAATGTCTTCTTGCGATATCAAAGAGGCTCTACTGATGGTTTCTGTAAAATTTTCTAAAACTAAGATACCTTCACCAGCTTCGTCCTTTAAAATATTTTCAAGAATCACCTCTTCGGCTTGTGCTTTGAACTGATTGACATAGTCTAAGTCTTCTTTAGGATTGTACCCAAGAGAAGGTAAAATTTGAGTTAATAAAATAATAACCCCTATCGCGGTCATAAACCCAGACACTACGGGGTAGGGAATGTATTTAATATACTTTCCGAGCCCTAAAACCCCCAATCCAATTTGGGAAAGTCCTGCAATCAAAAACACAGTTAATATGGCCGGCAATGCAATTGATAAATCGCCATCGTTGGCAGCGACAATTCCTGAAATTACGACCATACTCACGGCAGTCATAGGCGCAGTAGGCCCTGATATTTGAGTGTTGGTACCGCCAAAAAGTGCTGCGAAAAAACTAATAAAGATAGCGCCGTACAGACCAGCACTTGGTCCTAAACCAGAAGATACCCCAAAAGCTAGTGCCAATGGTAATGCGACGACTCCTGCGGTGATGCCACCAAAAGCATCACCTTTTATGTTTGAAAAAAACTGTTTCATAGTAATAGAATAATATAAGATTAAATTAAAATTTCATAAAGAGAAGCTCTTTATATGTAAACACAGAACGTAGTTTACATGAATTTTGGAGGGGGTGAGGTGTTTTCTAGATGAATTTCACCAAGAGTTCTAGTATAAACGGTAAACGATATCGATTTCGTCGCGGTACACAAAAAAGGGTTATAATGGCCAATTTCATTAAACACTCCTTCGGTAAGTTCCTTAACATTTTCGATATCTTTTTTCTCAGTTTCTTCTTCTAGAGACATTACAAGGTTTGACAACTCTTCATTTGAATTCAAAAGCATTAGAGTCGGAGTCACCAAGATGAACAGAAAAAAAACAGAAAAAATGAAAGCAAGTAATTTTGTGATTGTCATTCAATTAAAAGTATAACTGTAAATATATAATAAAAACTCAAACATGAAAGTGTATTTATAGTAAACTAAAGTACTTTTAATTCAGAATTTGAAATCCAGCCCGTTTCTCCGTTAGATAGTTTAATTTTTGACCAGTTTGCGTTATAAGCTTCGATTACCAATACTTTTGTGCCCTCATGAAGGGTGAACGATGTTTCTGACCTTAGATTGGGCTCTGCTTTTACTTCTGCTTCTTTTACATAAACGATAGCGGGATTTGTCTTGTCATCGAGGCTATCTTTTTTAATTAATAAGGTTAGAGAGGTTATTAACAACAGCATAACAACACTACAAGACACAAAAAAGAGGCGTTTTTTAGATTCTGAGTGCGATAGGTAGTACCCTAAAAATAAAATTACGAAAAGAAACACTAAGCCGACGCTTCTAATGGCCCATCCATCTACACTGAGGCTGTTAAGTGTTTTGTTAATGAATTTCGAAAGTCCATTTTCAGGCACTTCCTGAATGGCATCAATAGTCATTTTTTGCGCATATTCTAAGTTGTTTAGGATGTCCGCATCGTTTGGAGCTAGCTGTAGTGCTTTTTCATAGTAAAAAACACTTGGGCCAATTTCATTTAATTTATAATAACAGTTTGCAAGATTAAAATAGAGTTCTGCAGAATGCTGATTGGATTCTAATATGGAGGTATAACCTTCAATGGCCTCTTGATAAAACCCTGTATTATAAAGTTCATTGGCCTGCTTAAAAGAGGCGTTGGATTGTGAAAAACCAAGGGTACAAATCAACCAAAAAATAAGAATTTTTTTCATGAGTTTAATTGTTTGTCTAAAGCATTAATTACAGAAGCGGCTTTATGATAATCATTTTGCATATCTACTTCCGAAAGCGGTGTATAGCGCGCAAGTTCACAAGCCGTCAAAAGGGATATAAACCCATCAAGTGTTGTGCGATTTATATTTTTATCACCCAATAATTCTTCAATCTTTTCTTTGTTAAATTCACTAGTTTCTAAGCGTAATTTTGATTTTAAGTAATTGTGAAGGGCACGTTCAAGCGCATTATAAAAGTGTTCTTTTTGACCTAACGATTTTTTAGCATCACTTAAATATTTTCGAGCTAATCGATTAGTTTTTCGAATTTTATTTCCACTAACATCCAAAGCGCGTATCATTCGATTTCTAACAATAAACATAAGCATTGGGATTATTAAAAACGGCGCTAATAATAACCACCAAAACAAGGGAGACTTAAAAAAAGATTTGGAGTCAATCGGTTGAAGTGTTGTTGTGGTTTTGAAAGCACTGAACTGATTCAGATTTGGAGTAATTATATTTTCTTTGGCAACTCCTGTGGAGTTAGTGCTTGAGTTCGTTGTGCTTACAGGGCCTTCGTTGACTTCAATAATGAGCCGTTCGGATGTTAGGGTTTTGTAGCGTTTTGTGTTTATATCAAAATAAGAAAAAGATAAGCTTGGTATTGGATAACTTCCTTGATAATTTGGCACCACCGTATAGGCATCGCTGATAGAGCCACGCATTCCGGAACCTCTTATTTGAACTTTTTCTGAGTGCTCTGGCTCGTAAACTTCTAATGCGCTTGGCAATACTAAGGTTGGAAGTTGAAACAGTTTTAAGTTTCCTTTCCCAGCAACTTCGACCTTTAATTCAAGTGCTTCAGTAGCTTTTAGAGTTTGTTTATTGGTGGTTATATTAAAGTCGAAACTCCCAACAGCTCCTGAAAATCCGTCTGGCTTGCCAGTTTCAGGTAATGGCTTTACGTTTATGCTGCGATTGCTACTCGCTACTGTTCTATTTACGTTGGTTGTGAAATTTCTACCAAAAACATCGCGCCTTTTAGAAGGCACTTCCACCGTAACGTCTAGAGACAGAGCTTCAATGGTTAACTTTCCCGTTTTTTGAGGGTATAAAACAGTTTTTCTTAGAACCACATAGCGGTAGTCCTCTCCTTTATAAGTGCCTTGTTGAACATCAAATCCTTTGACATCAATGTTTTGACTCCAGAAATCACTAAATCGTGGACTGTCAATTTCTCGCCAGTTTCGTACACCAGTATTTTGTGCGACATAAAGCTTATACACCACTGTTATGGCTTCATTTAGATAAGGGTTCGAGTTTGATACCTCTGCAACAAGATGAATGTTTTCGGACGCAATATAATTAGGGTCGTTAGGATCTTTTGGTTTATCTACAGCGGCAGTGACTGTTATGTTTATCGGGAGTGTTTTATAGGTTTTTCCATCAATTTTAATGGTCGCTTGACCCAATGTAAATTTTCCCCGTTTTTTTGGTGTTAAATAAAAGCTATAGCTTTTTGAAAAGGAGCGGACTCCATTTACCCAAGAATTACTGATAGACTGACTCGGTCCGCCTACCACTGTAAAATTTTCAAAATTAGGGGGCTCAAAATCATCACCATCTTTATTCATTGTGAAATCGACCTTAATACGCTCGTTGATGCCGAGCTGCTTCTTACTCACTTTAGCATCAAAGGCAACCTGAGCGGAAAGCATTCCGGATATAAAAAAGGTGAGTAAAAGTGTTTTCAGTTTCATGTTCTACCAGTCTTTTTCTGTTTTAGCCTTTGCACCCTTAGTCTTAGAGGCATTCATTTTTTCTTGTACTTTCTTTTCTTCATTGTTCATCGCCTCCAGTAAATTTTTCACTTGTTGTGGAGATAGTTTTCCAGGCTGTTGCTGAGGCTTTCCTTTTTCATCTTTAGGGTCTTTGTTTTTTTGATCGCCTTTATCATCTTTGGGTTTTCCGTCCTCATCTTCTTTGTCGTCTCCCTCGTTTTTCTCCTCGTCTTCGTCTCCTTTGTCTTTGTTTTTTTCGTCTTTATCTTTTTCTTCGTCGCTCTTATCCTTACCGTCTTTCTCTTCGTCCTTATCTTTATCCTTGTCTTCATTTTCGTCATCGCCACCGCCACCTCCTTGTTCTTTGGCACATTCTTGAGCGAGTGCTAAATTGTATCGACTCTCGTCATCCGAAGGATTATTTCTTAAAGCATTTTTAAATGCCGAAACCGCTTCCTTGCATTGTTTTTGTTGCATCAAAACATTCCCAATATTATGATAGGCTTTGTGTTTGTCACTTTTTGAATTAGTGTTGTTCACTGCTTCTAAATGACGGAATAACGCTTCGTCATACAATTCAGAATTATAATAGGCGTTTCCTAAATTAAATGATCCAGTTGCGTTATTTTGTTTTGTTGAAACTGCTAAACGGTATTTTTTTTCGGCTTCTATAAAATCGGTATCTACAATTGAATTGCCCTCAAACACATAGTCATTGGACTCTGATAGTTGTGCCTCTACATCTTGCGCAAAACTACTGCCTATTGCCATAAAAAACATTAACAGACAACTGTAAACATGTTTATGAATCCAAAATGCATTTGTTTCAACCCCTTGATGTTTCAGTATGTTATTTAAGTGTTTCATAAGTTTTCATTAAATAGATTCAGTCGTTTTAACCAAGCTGTCTTTCGCTCTAAAAACAAAATATCTAAAATTAAAAAGAATAAACCGAGCCCCAAAAACCATTGAAATTGGTCTTTATATTCCGCAAATTCCTTAGCCTCAAACTCTTTCTTGTCCATCTTATTCAGGATATCTCGAATTTGTTCCACAACTGCAACAGTAGTATTTCCATCAATATAGACCCCATTTGCTTCTGAAGCAATTAATTTCAAAGTCTCTGTGTTAAGTTTTGTGATGACCGTTTCATTATTTTTATCTTTTTTATAACTCATCACAACGCCGTTTCTTTTCAGCGGGATAGGGCCACCTTTTTCACTTCCTACCCCAATAGTATATATTTTTATACCCTCTTCTGAAGCTGCTTCTGCAACCTCAGCACTGAGGTCATTATGGTCTTCACCATCAGAAATGATCACTAAAACTCGATTTGTTTGCTCTTCATCATCAAAATAATTCCGAGACAGTTGAATAGCCTCATCTATAGCAGTCCCTTGCGAGGATAGCATATCAGTATTCATGCTTTGTAAGAACATTTTTGCTGTGCCGTAGTCAGTTGTAATTGGGAGCTGTGGAAATGCTTTTCCTGCATAGGCAATGATTCCAATACGATCACTTGCCAAATTATTTATGATTTGAGTGACAAGCTGCTTGGATTTTTCTAACCGATTTGGCGCCACATCTTCTGCAAGCATACTTTTAGAGACGTCAATTGCAAAAACAATATCTACACCTTCGCGTTTGATGGTCTCAAGTTTTGTGCCAATTTTTGGATTAACTAAAGCAACGACAAAACTCCCCACAGCAAGACAAAGGATGCACAACTTAAGCACCGATTTAAAAATTGATTGATTTGGGCTGAGTCGTTTAATGGCAGCTGAGTTCCCAAACCTTTTTTGGACTCTTTTTTTCCAAAGAAGCGTCCATAGAAACACCACTATCATGATAGGAACTAATAGCAGTAACCAAAACCATATTTTTTCTTCTAATTGATACATCTAAATAAAACTTCTAAATATTGTAAATCGCATTAAAAACTCAAACACTAATAACCCTAACGCAATCCATATTAAAGGCCTAAACTTTTCTTCGTAATTATAAAACTTAAATTCTTCTACTTCTGTTTTTTCGAGCGTGTCAATTTCTTTATATATTTCTTTTAGCTTACGGTTATTCGTTGCTCTAAAGTACTTTCCTCCTGTGACTTCAGCAATTTCTTTTAAGAGCTCTTCATCAATTTCGACTTGAATTTTACCATATTGAAACGCCCCATTAAGAATTGCAATTGGCGATAACGCCATGCCGTTGGTGCCGAGTCCAATTGTATAGGTTTTAATACCATACTCGACGGCTAATTCACTAGCAGTTTGTGGGTCTATAAATCCTGCGTTGTTTACGCCATCTGTCAAGAGAATAATAATTTTACTTTTTGCCTTACTGTCTTTGATGCGGTTAACTGCAGTTGCCAGTCCCATGCCAATGGCTGTCCCGCCTGTGATTACGGTGTTGTATTTTATGCTTTTTAAAGACTGGAGTACAATACCTTTGTCGCTAGTAATCGGGGTTTTGGTATAGCTTTCACCGGCATACTCCACCAAACCAATACGATCATTTGGGCGCCCATTAATAAAATCTCCGGCTACATTTTTTAGGGCCTCAAGCCGATTGGGCTTTAGGTCTTTTGCCAACATACTAGCCGAAACATCAATGGCCATCACAATGTCAATGCCGCGTGTTGTTTTGGTTTTAGAAGACACATCAACTGTTTGTGGGCGTGCAAGCGCTAAAACGACAAGCGCGAGGGCAAACATTCTAAGCACGAACAAAAGATGTTTTAGTGTGCTCCATATATTATTCTTTTGAAACCCTTGAACACTTGAAATACTTAATTGAGCGGTTTGTGTTTTAAGTTTCAGAACATACCAAAACACCAAAATGGGCACTAATAGCAGCAGCCATAAAAATTCTTTTTGTGTAAAATCGATGCCTTCAAACATTATTTTTCGTCTTCAGTTAGTTTAATAAGTTCAATAGAGTTTAAGATACGCTCCACAATTTGATCGGCATAGTCGTCGTCCTCTTTCCAAGTCAAAAGAACCTGTTGTAATATATTTGGTGTTGAAAACCCAAGTATTATATATTCACTTTTTACAAGAGTGTCATCTATAAGAAACGCTCCAGTTCCAAAGGTCTTAATACCTTCTTGACCATTAGGTGTTATAAATTGTTCGTTTCGTGTGACAATGTTTTTTGCGCCTCTTTCTTCAAAAGAATCTAAGACACCTTCTGCTACTTTTAATAGGTCAATTGGCGCCTCTTTCTCTTCGCCGTTTTCTCCAGCTTGCGCAGCAAATTTTGAGCTATTTACAATCACATCTATTGGAGTGTCTATCCCTGCGTATGCAAATGAAATTACTTGGGCTTTTCCTTTCATCTCCTCAGGGAGCTCAACTTTCTGACGCTCTAGCACTTCTGGTGTTGAAATAGTAACCCCAGGGGCACCGTATTGACTCGTGACCCAAGGCGTTGTTTCTAGCAAAATCTTACTAGGGTTTCTAAGCACAGTATCTTTTGCGTTTGTAAAGCCCGAACGTATGACAAGCCCTGTAACAGCGATTAAAATCACAGCAGCAGCTGCAGCTATAATTTGTTTTGTTTTTTTACGTTTTTGTTTTTTTGCAATTGCCTCACGATAGGCTAAATCACGCAATAATTCTTCTTCGGTTGGCTCAGGAAGCCCTTCTTTTACATGATCTATTTCTAGTTCAATTGTGTTTTTATCAAATCTTGCGAGTTCAAAATCAGGCTTAGATTTTGCAAATTTTACCAAATCGGCACGTTTCAGAATTGTTTCAATGTTTCGAATAGTTTCTGGGCTTAGTGTGATTTGATTTGCATCTTTGAGTGTTTTTAAGCGCAGTACCAATTCGTCTGTGGTGCTCTCCAAAGATTGTTCATATACTTTTTCATCGAGATATTGTCTCAGAATCAAGGTCAGATCTGAGTAGTAAGTTTTGATTTCTTCATTTTGAAAGTACTGCTCTTCGTCTAGTTTTTCAAGTGCTAATTTTGCACGCTCATATGGCTTAAGTGCGGCAATTTTCTCCGCTTCTGTTAATGGTTTTTTTCGCCAAACAAACCAATATAACAGACCGCTGATTAACAATGAAATTAGTACAAAAAGAACAAATCCTCTCCACAAAGTAGGAGAACTCTTTTCAACTTCAATAAGGGGTTTGATGTCAAAAAGTTTTTGTTTGGTCGTGTCTACAGCGACAGTGTTTACTTGAACCTCTAGTGAGTCCGTGTAAAATAGTTTATCACCAAGGATTATTTTTTGCTTCGGAATGGTATAAACCCCCGAATCAAACTGGGTAAGTCCATAGGTTTTAGTGAGTTGATAATAGCCTTCTTTTTTAGTAGTATCAATTGAGTAGCTATTGATCATTTCAAGAGGTTGAAATGTTTGTTCTTCAGAAAAAACCACTAAGGAAGTAGTGTCTGTTCTCACTTGGATTCGATAAAACAGCTCTTCACCAATTTTTATAGCGGTCGAATCTATACTTGAGGATACTTGAGCATAACCTACAATAGAAATGAGCATACTACAAATACCCAAAAGCATAGTTTGAGTTGCGCTGTGTTTTATGGCTATATTTTTCTTCATGTACTGCTTATCCACGTTGTTTAAAATACCCTAATAATTTTTTTACATAACTTTCATCTACTCTACATTCCAGCGCACCTGCTCCGGATTTTTTAAAGCTATCAGAAAAATACCCCACTTTATTTTGATAGTTATCACTGTAGTTTTTACGTACGGTTTTTGAAGCAGTATTTACTAGAAACGAGCTGCCTGTTTCTTGGTCTTCCATCTGCACCATTCCTAGGTTTGGAATTTCTGCTTCGTATTTGTCATAAACACGGATGCCGGTAATATCATGTTTTCCTGAAGCAATTTTTAAATTGTGTTGGTAGTCTTCCGCCATGAAGTCCGAAAGTAAAAACACAATCGCTTTCTTTTTCATTACATTTGATAAAAACTTCAATGCTTCAGCAACATTGGTGAGTTTACTCTTTGGTTCAAATTCAATTAATTCTCTAATAATTCTTAAAACATGAGAACGTCCTTTTTTTGGAGGAATGTACAATTCAATACCATCCGAGAATAGAATTAGACCAATCTTATCATTGTTTTGTGTGGCTGAAAACGCCAATGTTGCAGCAATTTCAGTTACAATCTCATTTTTAAATTGCGCTTCTGTTCCAAAAAGTTTTGACCCCGAGATGTCAACCATTAACATCATTGTGAGTTCGCGTTCTTCTTCAAATACTTTTATGTGTGGCTCATTACATCGAGCCGTAACATTCCAGTCTATCGCCCTTACGTCATCACCGTATTGATAGGCTCTCACTTCGGAAAAGGTCATACCACGTCCTTTGAAAGTCGAGTGGTACTCGCCCCCAAACACATGGTCGGACAGCCGCCGTGTTTTGATCTCTATTTTTCGAACTTTTTTTAGTAATTCCTTGGTATCCATTTGATAAGTGTGCAATTAGTTGTGTGTGATTTATAAACCAAACAATAAAGTCACTACGAATTAAGGCACCTCAATGACATTCACAATTTTACTAATAATGTCTTCTGATGTTACATTTTCTGCTTCCGCTTCATACGTAATTCCAATACGGTGACGAAGTACATCATAAACTATAGCGCGTACATCTTCTGGGATAACATACCCACGTCGCTTGATAAAGGCATAACACTTGGCAGCCGTAGCAAGGTTGATACTTCCCCTTGGCGATGCACCAAAAGAAATCAAAGGTTTTAATTCGGCTAATCGGTATTTTTCTGGATAACGCGTCGCAAATACGATATCTAAAATGTATTTCTCAATTTTCTCATCCATATAAACTTCTCTAACTGCGGCCTGAGCACTTAAAATTTGTTTAACGGTTACGACGGGTTTAATTTTTTCAAACGCACCTTTTAGGTTTGCTCTCACAATTAACTGTTCGTCCTCGATTTTTGGATAGTCAATGATTGTTTTTAACATAAAACGATCTACTTGTGCTTCAGGAAGCGGGTAGGTTCCTTCTTGTTCAACCGGATTTTGAGTCGCCATCACAAGGAATGGTTTATCCAAAATAAAGGTTTCATCTCCAATGGTAACTTGTTTTTCTTGCATGGCCTCCAGAAGTGCAGATTGTACCTTGGCAGGCGCGCGGTTGATTTCATCAGCAAGTACAAAATTAGCAAAGATGGGTCCCTTTTTTATGGTAAAATCATTAGCTTTAATATTGTAAATCATGGTTCCCACGACGTCTGCAGGTAATAAATCTGGCGTAAATTGTATTCTACTAAAACTCCCTGCCACAGCTTGCGACAGCGTGTTAATAGCCAGCGTCTTTGCGAGCCCAGGCACGCCTTCTAACAGAATATGACCTTGGCCCAAAAGCCCAATAAGTAAACGCTCAACCATGTGTTTTTGCCCGACAATTACCTTTCCCATTTCCAGAGTAAGTAAATCCACAAAAGCACTTTCTTTTTCAATTTTTTTATTTATTGACTGTATATCAACAGCGGTATTGTTTTCTTCCATTATTGTGATTTAAATATAAGTTTTAGGGTCAATTATTTTTCTAACGCAATTTGTTAAAATATTTCCGTTCAACTTGTTAATAATTGGTTAAAACTTAGGTGAATTTTATGCTATAATGAATTATTGTTTGTTAATTTTAGATTCCAATCCACGAAAATGAATAAAAATAACTTTTCAAAAATTATTGCAGGCACTATGTCTTGGGGCGTTTGGGGTAAGAATTTTAAATCTATCGACATGCAAAGGATGATTGAAAACACGGTTGATCTAGGGGTCAGCAGTTTTGATCATGCCGATATTTACGGCAGCTATACCACCGAAACAGCCTTTGGAGCCGCATTTTCTAAAACAGCTATTCCACGACCCAACGTTCAATTTATTTCCAAGTGCGGGATTCAACTCATAAGTCCAAATCGTGCAAATACAATCACACATTACGATTGTTCTAAAGCATACATCATTTCGTCTGCCGAGACATCTCTTAAGCATTTAAAAACAGATTATTTAGACGCTCTTTTAATTCACCGCCCTAGTCCGTTGATGGATCCGCAGCAGGTAATGGAAGCGGTTCAACAGTTAAAAAAAGACGGTAAAATAATTAATTTTGGCGTGTCTAATTTCACGCCATCCCAAGTTGATTTTATGTCAAACGAAGTAGCGATAGATATCAACCAAATTGAGTTTTCTGCGGTGCAACTCCAAGCTCTTTTTGATGGATGTCTGGATCAAATGATAAAACATAAAATAACGCCAATGGCGTGGGCGCCTTTAGGCACTATCTTTAGTGCCGAAACGACTCCTCAAAAAAAACGTATTTTAGAACTTTTAGAAGCATTATCGGCGACCTATAGCGCCAGTACAGATCAGTTGCTATTGGCGTGGATTTTAAAGCACCCATCTGGTGTCCACCCTGTTATTGGCAGTACTACTATTAAACGCATTGAAGCGGCATCGAAAGCTGTTTCTATACACTTAACAACAGAAGATTGGTTCAGAATATTGAAGGCCAGCCAAGGCCACGAAGTCCCCTAAAACACTGTACAATGATTAATAAACGACTGCTTATCAAAAATCTACTCGCTCATAACGACGAAAGCAGTTTTTATGATAAAAAGTTAAAAATTAATATTAGTAGTAAAGAAGGGAAAGCGAAGTTTTTGAAACACATTTGTGCCCTTTCGAATAGTAACCCAAACAATAATTCTTATATAGTCATTGGGGTGGATGATCAGTACAGTCATATTATTGGGGTCGATTTTTTTGATGATAGTAAGATTCAAAACCTCATCAATGCCTACTTGAGCCACCCTCCTGTGATCCAATATGAAAACATTCCATTTCCACATCTAAATGATGATAAGGTGGTGGGGCTGGTTACGATCCGCCCTAAAGAAACGAAAGAGATTACATCGCTTCGTAAAAACATATGGAAATACTACGGCGGTAATGTGTTTTTTAGAGAAGGCAGCATGAGTATGCCCAAGGTGTTTGATATCGAATTGACAGATTCTAATTCTGAAATAGTGGCATCTATTGAAGCGCATTCCCAAAACAATATACAATATACCTTGGACGGGGTGTTTGATTTTATGGCGCAGCGCAAAGATTATGATCCAAAATATATGGTTTTCAAAGAATATTTTGTGATGTGTTGGTCTGGACAAAAAAAAATAATTAATAATCAAACGTTTTATTCTCGGGTGGATATTGCCCTTATCAATGAGCAAGTGCGGTTGTTTTATTCCACTTTAGATGCTGTTGAGATTTCCTTTGATAATGATTCTTTTAAAATTATTGAATACGTTAACCTTGGGCTGAACGGTCAAAACACGTATTATCAATTAGAAGAAACACATATCAAGTTTGGAAATAACGCTATTTATAGTATTGATTCGCAACTGCGATTTAAACCCCCTCAATATGATAAAAAAATTCTGCACCATATTTTTAATGCGAACAATGCATTGTTGGACCGCCTGAAACAGGAAAAACCGCTAACAGCTGCACAGCTTAAAGATTTAAAAAACGTCCCTGCGACCTATCTAATTTGTTATTTTAATGGCATTGAGGCGGCGCTCACACAGCTACATCTTGCCAAACCCTTATTGTACAAACACAGCGACGAAGTGTATGCACTCTATAAAGAAAGCGTACGAATTTTAAGGAAAGCGAAGTATAGTTAGGGGTGTGCTAAAAAAACGCCGTGTTCCAGAAACCACAATAAGTTGAATACCTGTTTTTTCAGGAATCACTTTTGTGATGGTTTTTTTGAAATCTAGTTTTTACAAAAGATTAATAAGAATCTTGCGAAACAAAGAACAATGGTTTTTTTTTAATACGAATTGCGTTTTGTTTCTTTATGGGTCTTTTTAGCCTTATAATCTCTACAATACAAACCTGATTCTTCCACAGCCCGAAGTGCTTTTAATTCCACATCATTATAGCTTTTGTGTCGTCCCCAGTTAAAGAGTTTTTCAAAAAAGGGTAAGAACGTACTATCTTTAATGGCCTCTAGAAAGTAGTCCTCATGCTCCTTTTCTTTGATGCCCATTTCGTAGAGATCTTGATCGTGCTCTTTGATGCCCAACTCATGAAAATAAAGCATCATTACAAAGTACTCACACACATTTCCGCTTTCCAATTTACCGGCAAAAAATAAAGGCATAAACCACCCAATGATATAGCAGCTAAATGCTATCGTTTTTCCGATGATATAGTATTTAAACTCATAGAATTTAGAAATTGGAATGTCATACTGCTCCATAATTTCTAACACTTTTTTCCGGTGGTGCCATTCATCGTCTTCGATCTGTTTAAGCGCTTCCTTTTCCATCTTTTTCTTTACAGCACCTGCATTTCCAATATAGGCCAAAGCAGCGGCTTTTTCTGCTGAATATGCGCGTTGAAGTAGGCTTGTTAGTTTTGGATGATTTAGGCTCATGTGTCTATTTTCATTGTTTTTAAGTGGTCACAAGTAACATCCATTTAATTATTTTTTGAGTATCAAGTTGTAGTTATGAATATTTTATAACGCAGTATAGTGTTAAGCTGTTTATGAAGATTTAGACTTTGGGGTCAAAATCTAAGTTAAAATTATAAAAAAAACCACAGACATCCAAAGATTCCTGTGGTTTAATAGGGTTTTATGAGGCCCTATAGACTTCGAAGAAGGGGCTAAACGTTCGTCAACACTAGTTTAGTTGGTGCTAGCAAAGCTTGTTTTTAGCGCCGCTAGAAATGCCTCTATAGCGTTCCAATATTCGTCGCCGCCTACTTGGTTGGCCCAAAGCGCTTTTGAGCCATGAAAGCCAGCGCCATTTGGTTTAAAGTGAAATTGATCTTCACCTAGTGTTGTTTTGCTTAATAGCTGAGTGATGCCTCCAGCCTCTTGTTTTGATGAAGTGATAAATGACGGTTTTTTTAAATTCGGAAGTTTATCAATTAAGGAACCTTTGAATTTGGATAAATAATTGCCAGGACTAAAAGACACAACAGCATCTACCAACTTATTTTCCTCTGCGATATACAACGCCAGTGTTGACGAATAGGAACTACCCCAAAGGATTAGTGGGCTTTTGTATTTTTTTTTAGCATAAGATATAGCTGCAATAATATCTTGCTCGGCATCTATATAATCGGAGGGTTTGCCGACCTTTTTTGCTCTTATAGCTGTTTCATTTATAAAAACCTCTTCGTTTTCAGATGTCATTTCGCCTCCAGAACGTTGGTCAATTGCCATGCAATTAAATCCTTTTTTGTTCAAAGCCAAAGCAATACTGCTGTACTCATATTTATTGTATCGTGCCTGATGACACAATACAATGACAGGCGAAGTTTTGTCAATTTCATACAACTTCGCACTGACCATTAGTTTGTCTAATGACGGAAACTGAACGTCAACGACTTTAGTTTTTAGTTTTTTTTTCACTGGTTTACTTGACTCCGTCATTGGATTCACCGCTTTCAAATAACTCAATAAAACATCCGGGGAAACTCTGTCTGTGTACTTTGGATTTACGTGTTGGTATTGAATCACGCCTTTGTTTACAATAAACACGGATGGTGCAGGTAGGATATGATGCGTTGAACTAGACCACCATTCAACATCAATACTATAGTCGTTTTTGTATTTTTGATATAGTTTGTCATCTATTTTCCAACCAATGCCAAACGCGTTAATGGCATTGATATCTTTATCTGAAAATAATTGATAGCCGAGTTCACCGCTTTTTTCTTTAGTGATATTTAATTTTGAAAAATGATCTGGCGTAATAGCAACAAGTTCAAATCCTAAAGCATCAATATGTTCTTTAATTTCTCCCAAAGCAGATAAATGTCGGATGCAATAAGGGCACCATCCGCCTCTGTAAAAAACGATTACTGTGGGTTTTTGTCCTACATAGGCCTTAAGGTCAACGGACTTACCGTCAATGGAGTATATCTCTGCACTTGGAATTTCTTGTGAATTTTTGATAGGACAGATGTCATAGACTTCTTCTTGAGCAAATGAAAAAGAGCTACCTATAAAACTTAGGAGGACTGCTAATAAAAATGATTTCATTGGTTTATATTTAATATTTTTAATCGGTCAAATATTGCATCCGTCTGATCTATTTTCTAGAGGGTTAAGTTTCAAATGTTTATTTTTTCAAAGGAAATCACTTAGTACACATCACTTTCAGATGTTTGGTTTAGAGACGTTTATTGAGTTCTTGCTCAAATTTTTTCTGTATCCCTTCGCGTTCAAATTGGTTAAGACAGTTCATTTCGGCACTCTGAACCGTATGGGTTAATTTGTTGTTTTTTTTAGAATAGATCTTCGTAAGTTTACACCAAGCAACACGAATGCTAAGACTAACACTTTCTAAAAAGGTAGCTTCACCATACTGTTTTTTATCACAGATATGTTTAGCTTGTTTATGGCTAATGAATAATTTCTTTTTCATGCGACTAATTAAACCAGTTTTTTTCTAAACAGGCAGCAAGGGCCGTTCTCGCTCTGTGTATCTGCACCCATAAATTAGACGCAGTAATTTTCAATTCATTACAAATTGTTTCTGTATCATACCCTGTAATCGTTTTCATTTCAAAAACCTGGGCTTGTTTCTCTGGCAACTTGCCTATACACTCATAGATAGCATCGCCTAGCTCAGTGTTTTCCATGATGTCTTCTGCTGTTTTATCAAACGAATCTGCCACGCGTTCTTCTAGCCAATCGCCTTCGGATTCTGAAGAGTTACTATAATTCATTCTAACCTCAGCCTTTCCCTTGATTGAATTTATTTTTCGGTAATGATCAATGACTTTTCGTTTTAAAATAGAAGTAAGCCATGTACGCTCGCTCGCTTTTCCTCTGAAATTTTCCATTGACTTTAAGCCAGACAGAAAAGTCTCTGAAACTAAATCCCGAGCTATTTCCCTATCATTTACACGTGAGATGGTATAATTGAATAGGTAATCAGAGTATAGTTTTATCCAGTTGTTTGGATTTATTGTATGATTTGGGGTCATCTATTTTATTGGTCTAACACAAAAATAAGCTAATTTATTTAAATTAATCGTTATTTATAATTTTGGGGCTTTAGTTTTTACAAAAAGGACGTCTTAACTTAATTTAAGGCACATTCGATTCATTCCTTTTAAGTCTTCTTTAAAGTACAGAATATCTAAAATTGTTTTACTGTGATATTCAAATCCTAATCTTTCGTAGAAAGCAATGGCATTTTTATTGGAGTCGATCACACAAAGAAAAAAAATGGTTTTGCCTTTTTCTTGCATTAGTTTTATGATTTTGGTCATCGCTGTTTTTCCAAATCCCAATCCGCTATATTTTGGAAAGAGATATATTTTATCCAATTCGCAATTGTCCAGTTCAGAGAATTCAAGAGATGATTTCGTATTAATTTTTATAAACCCAATAGTTTCAGCGTCTTTTTTGATAAAGAAATAGTGACAATTCGCATCATTGAGGTCTGATTTCAATCTGTTGGTGCCAAATTCTTGTTCCAAATAAAGCGCCAATCCGTTATGAGTCCAATGGTCAGCATATGTTTGAGAATAGGCGTCTATACATACGTTTTGTAATTCAGAAAGGTGATGGATTGTTGCTTTTTCTAACCCCATTGGTTTGTTCTGTTTTTAGTTTGCTCACAACTATTTTTGTGAATGATTAGTAGTGTAAATAAGCACTAATTTAGTAAATAAAAACCGAATAGAAACTCCACAAGATTGACAGCGGCAGGGAGGGATTTTCGATAATAGTGTAGGCTTCCCCTTTTTAGGACACCTCTAAATTCGACAAATAATTATTATTAAGCCCAGGTTTGATGAAGAATTTAAATTCTTCATCAAACCTGGGCATATACTCTTTAGGAGATATGTTTCCTAAAGATTTATGTGGGTGATTAAAGTTATAGTCTTCTCTCCAGTTATCGCTAATCCTTTGGAGCTGGTAGATGTCATTAAAATAATATGCATCTAATATATCTTCTCTAAAGAAACGATTAAAACGTTCTATATATCCGTTCTGCATCGGTTTTCCGGGTTGTGTGTATTTGATTTCTATAAAGTGTTTTTTACACCAGTTCATAAATGTTTTAGAGATAAATTCTGGACCATTATCACACCTCACATATTTTGGTGTTCCTATTTCTTCTTTTAAATAGTCTAATGTTTCTATAACAGCTCTCGCTGGATAAGAAAGCCCAGCGTTAATCGCTAATGCTTCTCGATTACAATCGTCAATAACATTAAAAACACGCACTTTTCTACCATCGGTAAGTGCATCACTCATAAAATCCATACTCCAACACTCATTGAGCTTAGAGGGGGTTTCTAGAGGTTGTTTTATACGCTTAACCAAACGCTTCCTATGCTTACGCCTTAAGCTAAGTTTCATCTCACGATAAACTCGTAATACTCGTTTTCTATTCCATTTTAAGCCTTCACGACGAATTTTGTAATAATATTCATCAAAACCTCTAGCTGGGTACGATTCTGCAAGATCGGTTAGTTTGTCAATAACCGCACTATCATCTTTTTTACTCCGGTAATACCACATCGAACGACTAAGACCTACAACTTTGCAGGCGCGAATGATAGGGATTACATATACTTTAATGAGATATTTTGCACGAACCCTTTTGTCGGAAGGCTTTAGAACTTTTTTGACAGTACGTCCTTTAGCATTTTAACATCTAAACTAACATCAGCATACATCTGTTTGAGTTTGTTATTCTCTTCTTCGAGTTGCTTTAATCGTTTTAACTGCTGCTGTTCCATACCTCCGTACTTCTTACGCCAGTAATAAAAGGTACTCTTATCTATACCTAATTCTCTGGATAAATCTCCTACAGATCTTCCTTGTTCGTTTTCCTTGAGAGCTGTGATGATTTGACTCTCGCTAAATTTGCTGCTTTTCATAATGACAGTTTTTGAATTTAAAGTTAATAAATTCGAATTAATAACTGTCCTAGTTTTAGGGGGAGCTTACAAAAGGGGCTCGCATTGCGAGCCTCTTTTTTTTATGGTTATGTAAAAAGGTATGTTTTTTTTGTTTCTTGGCACCACGCTAAAGCGTGGCGCTAGCGGGGGACTTTGAGTTTATGTAATTCTCATTATTTTTTTGTTCAAAATTTACACTTTTTTTAGTTGCGCTAAGTCAGGAGACTTTGTGAAGCAGGGGTTACCACCAGTTTTTAATTTGTAACTACAGGATCAAACTCTCCATTTCCACATTCTATTAATCCGCTAACAAAGCTTGTGTCAGATTCAAATACACAGAAATAGCCATATTCCGTAAATGTCTGCTCGTTCTCAATTACAATCTTATATTTATAAGTTCCAATTGGGATAATTCCGTTTGTGATATCATCCAGATTTGGAAATTTTTCAGAATAAAGTAAGCTAGAATAGTCAGATGCAGAATAAACAGTATTATCATCTAAATCGAAAATAGTTACTGTATTATTAGGATATAGTTCTAAATTTTCAACTTCGAATTTGTCGTTATATCCATCTTGATTAGATGTTGTATAAGGAAATGGAATTATTTCTCCATTCGTTTGGTCGAGATTATCTATATTATCAGATAAAAATGGGTTTTCTCCGCAACATAAAAAAGTTTCTAATTCAGGTTCTTGAGCAGATTCATTATTGTCATTACAACTTAATGAAATAATTGCGGTTAATAAGATTAGTATTAAGTTTTTCGTGTTTAATTTCATTGTTCTTGGTTTTGTTCAAATGTCTAGTCCTGAAATATGGCTACAGATTAAAATTTATTTTAGGCTGATAATTGATATACCATATTGGGTGTTTTATAGTCTAAAGATAAGTGTAATCTTATTTCATTGTATAAATTAATTGCATT
>Ga0209119_1000077_pt1 | contig 98003 bp, 120 predicted proteins | sample COG_03_FD_184747 | JGI IMG/M metagenome (GOLD analysis project Ga0209119, IMG submission 184747) | Pelagic Microbial community sample from North Sea - COGITO 998_met_03 (SPAdes) (version 2) | ecosystem: Environmental > Aquatic > Marine > Neritic zone/Coastal water | place: Helgoland, sampling...
TTACACAAAACCCGCTTCTCAAGCGGTCACAAAAGGCTCGAGCGTCCGCCCAGGACACCCGTCAAGCTGATTACGAAAAGCGTAAAGCTCTTCGCGACACAAGGACTGGCAGACAAGCAGAGCATCTTGCTCTCTTTACTGCTGAACTACTTGAAACGACTCGCGATAGTGTCACTTCCACAACAACTGGACCAGTCGCAGACGCAGTCAAGAGGGGATTTGACGGCTCTGAGATTGAGAGGTTCTATCTCCCGGCCATTCTCAAGGGCGATGATGGCTCCCGCAAGTTGCTTGTACCCACAGATGCAACATACTTCTGTTCTCCTGGCGCAGACGAGGATACTGAGAGCACGCCAATTGCGACGCTTCTTCAAGGGTTTTACGACTGGAAAACCAAGACGAACCAACCGGAAAAGTTGCCTGGGGGAAAGACGGTCATTCGCCTCATCAACGAACTCCTCGAGAAGGAGCTTCCAGGAAGCAACTTGTACAAATGCGTACTCGTTGTCGAAATGGGAGGCGACCCAGATTACAAGGTTCCAGTGGGTCACAGTCCAGGAAGGACTAAGCCTGCCACCTGCATGAAGGTCATGCTTGTATGGGACCTCCCATCCTATACCAAGCGACGAGCCAAGTTTGCTGCTACACGAAAGGCGTCACGGGACGCTCGTGTGGGGCAAAAGAAGGCTATCACGCTTGATGAGCATTTGGCTCGCAAGGCCACTGGTTCTGCATCGCGGACCCCATCTCCTTCTGGAGGTAAGGCTGCTGCCTCGGCTCCTATCGTCGACTCGGAGGGGTTTACGGTTGTCACGACTAAGGGTCGTCGCAAGCCTGTACGACCTCCATAAGGTTCCAAACATTTAAAAAAAACTACTTACCGGCGATTCTAATCGCCACTTTGTTATACTTAGAAATTCCATATTGTTGAATTTATATGACGGCATTAAATTTAGACTTCGGCTTTAATAATACAATAGAATGTGCCTTACTAGTCTATCCTATTTTCCACCTATAGAATGGTATATATATAATGGGGAATGGTGGACTATTAATGAAGGAGATATAACAAAGCTCTGGGCTCGTCCAGACTATCGAGATGTAATTGTTATCCATTGGTATGATACTGATCAGTATCATACATCATGATGGTACATGAACATAAAAATTATCATAGGATATCCGTTGAAAAAAAGAAGAGAATAAAATGTTACTTTAATTACAATATCATAGTATTTCTATGAATGGTAAGTTTAGTGGTATTTTATTTATGAGCTGCGACAGTATCCATTCAGCACTTATTTCATATACTTTGAATTTAGGTCTAAATGATTTAATGGTTTGTCTTTTATGTATACCACATAAGTGTTTATGTACTATTTCAATACCATATTTTGGTACACCCATGTCAGATACAACTAAATCAAATACCATTTCAATTGTTTGTTCCCGTTCAATTAAGTCATTTTTTAAAAGGCTTGGGTACACTGCCCATTCAGCACACAATCCTAATATAGCTCCAGATTTTGTTTTTATCAAAGGATATTCTTGTTTAATACCTGGTCCATAGGAACAATCAACCGTCCAGTCTAATACACCTAAAGTAGCATGTTCTCTATAAGTGTCTTTACAATATATCCATTTATTTTCTAACCATTCTTGCATAATCTGTTTAGCATAATGATGCGCATACGATTCTTTAGATTTCATAATACATATATGTTTTTAGTTATATTTAAGACATATGTCTTAAATATAACTAAAATTTACAGAATTCACTCCGTGTAAAATCGAACACTCTTCTACCTGTGTCTTCTCATGAGAGTATCGTAGTTTCATCATAGCATCAAACACACAACATACTACTATAGGTTCAGTTAGTTGGAATAACTATACCAAAGAACCAAATTTTATAAAGCTTGGTCTGAACAAAATAGATTTTAGCAAGTCTCTATGTGATGTCGTTAACGAATTGAATAGGAATATCAACAATGAAATGTTACCATTCATTCAACCTCTCTTTATCAAATGGATGGATAAAAACTATGGTACGTGTCATAATTTGAAAAAGCAGATCGATATAGAGGGAGGTTTAGACGCGTTCATGAGTTATGACAGTGACTAAGCAGGCCCTTACTGGCTCATTTCTTATCTCTATAATGATATGGTAACAAGAGATGAAGACATCAATAATGATAATGTGCCAAAATCAGAGGTAGGTCTCCATTGTTGGTGTTCATACGGGATACAGTATTTAAGTGATTACAATATGAGAGAAGAAGATATTGTCGGGCGCACCCCACGATATACATGGAATATATAAACACCAAGGACAACGATGGGTATTCATTGTTCTATATAATTATTGTTAGTTACTGATTAAGGGTATAATATATCATTTGAGCATACGCATTGATTTTTATTATGTAGTTCATATACTCGTTTTAAATTAATCATTAATGGTGTAGCCTCACCCTTTGAATTTTTACTTGATATAGTTTTATCACTATCTTCAATCTTTAGATAAATTTTATCTCCTTCTTGGTCACCGCGTGATAATATAATTTCAGATCCTAGTTCTATAGGACCAGTACGTGTATTATGTGCATCAGAAATTATATAGGTACGAAATAAGGGACCATCTTGATGACTTTGTAAACGTTCTCCGTATTTGATGTGTTTTACTTGATTTGTATTGTTAAAATATGCATTATGCATAAGATATACAGGTTCATTATAGTTGAGTACTGTTTGTTGTGATGCTTTATGTTTAGGATGCACAAATCTTAATTTAGATAAGTTTGTTGATACTGTAGGAAGCGCTTTTCCGAAAATTATTTGACTATCTATAGTACCCCTTTGCAAGACAAGATCTCCTTGTTTTAGATCAATTAAGTCTCCAGAATATAAGTAATTTGCCTTCCTGTAGGCGCGGTCAATGACCATATCGACAGCAGTTTCTGTGGCTTGCGTATTAGTTTCTGTGGCTTGTGCATTAGTTTCCGGGGATTGTGCATTAGTTTCCGGGGCCTGTGCATTAGTTTCCGGGGCCTGTGCATTAGTTTCCGGGGCTTGCGTATTAGTTTCTGTGGCTTGTGCATTAGTTTCAAGAGCTTCTTCTCCAGCCCATCCACCGGATTGAACATTACTGCTTATATTTGTAGCATTAAAAGGCCATGAGGCCAGAGATGTATGGTTATTTTTATTATTATAAGCTTTAACTCTGTTATTATATCCCGCTAATAAAACTTTATGGGAATACTGTCCATCTACTAATTTATATGGTTGACTTTGAATATATGGTACCTGAGGATTACTATGTATTGAATCTATAACATTTGAATTTATAACATTTGAATTTATAACATTTGAATTTATAACATTTGAATCTATAACATTTGAATCAGTATCTAATTCTTCTGATTCGGTATCTGATTCTTCTGATTCGGTATCTGATTCGGTATCTGATTCTTCTGATTCGGTATCTGATTCTTCAGATTCGGTATCGGATTCTTCTGATTCATTGTCCATTCCCTCCGTTACCAATTTATGTCCAAGTCCAAATCCAGCGCCTTGTCGTGCTCCTATAGTAATTGTAGGGGAAAAATAATCTAAAACAATGAATGTTGCTGCAGCGGTTAAACCAAGCATAACAATCTCTTTAATATTTAGTTTATTTTTTGATATAAGTGTGCTAGCAAAAGAAACTGCGAGTCCTTCTAATAAATATTTAAATAGTTGATCCCATTGAGGTGTCATATACTTAATGATTATATATTATTTAACTATATTCATGTTATTGTTTTTGATAAATCTTTAAGAAATTTTTTACTATAGCCTTTTTCAGAAGCTTGAAGTCTTTCTTTTTTTGACATTAAATGATGATTTTTAATGAATTCTAATTCACCTTTATTATTCATAGAAACTGTCCAGCCTTGTTTTAAGGCCTCCATAACAAACTTTGAAGAAATATCCATCATTTAATATCATATATGATATTAAATTATATTGATTTAAACTTATAATAATAATAATAATAATGTCAAATATTAAAACTACTATTACACAATTACATGTAGACAAAATAAAGGAAATATCAGATGCTGAGGCTCGTTTACCTTTATTAAAATCAGAATTAGACTCTCTGAATAATGAATTAAAATTATTTAATCCAGATACAGATATAGTGAAAATAAAGGACACTGAACAGAAAATTATTAATATTACTGCAGAAATGACTACTATTTCTGACATGCAAATGAACTATTATAAGACATGTGGATTTTTACTAACTAAATATATGAAAGTTGATAAACGTAATAAAGCAACCGTTACTGGTTTGGATATGCTTGGAAAAAAACAATTTAATAAAAGTAAAAACAAGAAAAAAATACTCTATAATACATATAGATCAATAATAGATCCTACTTACGTTTCGGTTGAAGAAGACTCTGTAAATGAAGAAAATTATTGTTATCAGTGTAAAACTTTTAGAGTAACAATATCTGAAGAAGCCATAATGGCTTGTCCTCGATGTGGTTGCCAAGTAACGGTTACACAAAAATATACAAAACCATCTGCAAATGATCCTCCCACTGAAAATAAAACATGTGACTATCAAAGATACTCTCATTTCTGTAACTGGATTGACAAGATACAGGGGAAGGAAACCCTTATTATTCCTGAACAAATAATAAAATCCGTTAAACGGGAAATTAAAAAGGAGAGAAAATGCGATAGCTTAAATAAACTTACAGAAAATGATATCCGTAACTATCTTAAAAAAAATAAGAAATATAAAGATGAAAAATATGACCATTTTTATGATCATAGTACAAAAATTTTATGGATAGTAACCGGAATTCGTCCAATACAGATGACTCCTGAAATGGAATCAAATCTACAGTCCCTATTCATGGCAATACAAGAACCCTTTGAAATGTATAAACAGGACCGGAATAATTTTTCTAGTTACTCATATATACTATATAAGTTTTGTCAACTATTAGGATATAAAGCATTTTTACATAAATTACGCTTACACAAAAACGAAGCATTAATTTACAAACACGATTGTATTTGGAAAAAAATATGTGAATATATGGGAGGTGAAGAAAAGGGCTGGGTATTTATTAAAACATATTTATATTAAAACATATTTATATTAAAACATATTTATATTAAACATATTTATATTAAAACATATTTATATTAAAACATATTTATATTAAAACATATTTATATTAAAACATATTTATATTAAAACATATTTATATTAAAACATATTTATATTAAAACATATTTATATTAAAACATATTTATTTTTCAAGTGAGGCTTTATACTGTTTCCAGTACCTATCGTGACCATTTGGGTCAACATGAAAGTGTTCACAAGTATTGCATCCTGATTTATTATTGAAATATTGAAGATTAAGATTCATTAACTTTTTTGCATTGTCTTGAAGGAACTTTCTTTGATCATGACTATTCTTAATACCATTTTGTTTGTTAATAAGATCATGGACATAACACTGTGGTCTATAATCTGTTGCGATCCTGCCATCAGACATTAGCGCCGGACAATCTCTATTCTGCAATGCATTATTACTCATATACTTTAATAATTTATTTTATTTAGTTATATTGATTTGCCTTAACTATTAATATAATTTATGTTTAATGAGATTTAATTACTTTAGGCGTTTTTATTATTATTACAGACTTTGGTTGTACTAATGTCTTTTTGGGTTCTTGTCGTGGTTTTACTGATATTTTTGTAGGGGTCTTTGGGTGTACTAAGGTTCTCTTTAGTTCTTGTATTGGTTTTATTAAGGTCTTTTTGGGTTCTTGTCTTGGTTTTATTGATATTTTGGGTTTTACTGACGTCATTGTTTTTACGGATGTCTTGGGTGCTTCTCTTGGTTTTATTGATATTTTTGTAGGTGTCTTGGGTTTTACGGATGTCTTGGGTTTTTGTTCTTTTAGCTGTTCCAGTAATTCTAAGGAGGCTATATCCAAGTCTTTCATATCCTGATCTATTATATCTCTTAAATTATCATTTGTGGCTACTTCCTCATCTGATTCGTCTATGGGTTCATCCTGTATATCATTAAAAATGACTTCTTCGTCTTCTTCATCCATATCTTCGTAAAATTCAGGAGGCTGTCTATCCTCGCTTATAAGATAAAAATCAGTGTCATCTTTCATATTTTGAATACTATCTAATTTCTCTTTATAATATTGTTCTTCTTCACTTTGACTTTCATTTTTGTTATTAAAGTCATTAAATATGTTTTCTGACATTGGTACTCTTTGTTCTCTTACTTGTACTCTTTCTCCTTCTCCTTCTCTTTCTCTATCTCTTTCTCTATCTCCATCTCCTTCTCTTTCTCTATCTCTTTCTCTATCTCCTTCATGTTCTTGCTCTTGTTCTTGTTCTTGCTCTTGATCTTGTTCTTGTTCTTGTTCTTGCTCTTGCTCTTGCTCTTGCTCTTGCTCTTGCTCTTGTTCTTGTTCTTGTTCTTGTTCTTGTTCTATAGATTTCTTTTTAAGTATGTTAGGATTACGTCTTTTACATCGACGTTTAACTTGTTTAACTGGAGGCTCTACCTCTGATTCTGAGGATGAGACTACATCCCCTGCCGATGTATCAGATGATAAGTTAGATGCATTTTCGGGTAAATTATCATCCAATAATACACCTTGTTTATATTGACGGTCTAGTGTTTTTTGACCATTCTCTAATTGATTTGTTTTTTTATACATAACAAACCCAACACATGCAACAATTATTATAACAACAATTAACAATATAATTTTAGGATCAGATAACCATTTAATAATATTCATCATTACTTAAGTTTAAGATTTTAATACTTTAAAATCGACGCAATAAAATAATCATATATAATTGTATATGAGTGTTTATTTTAAAAGTTGTGATGGATTATGTACAGGAACAGTTACTATAAACGGTAGAACACTTACAGTTAATGGTAATTGCAAATGCGATGTAAATAAATCTCTACCACATAAACTATTCTATAAAGCAGCTGCTCCACCAGAGAGCCGTACCAGCATATCTGGTTCATATTTACCTTGGGCAAATGAAGAGATGGCATACAATAATACACCCAATAAAGGAATTGTTGATATAGTTGGTGGTAAATTCCAGTTTACATTAAATACACCTAACTGTTTTTATATAAATAATGGTTCTAAATTAGTTTTTCCGCATTTACATCTATCTATCAACAAGAAAGAAATAGATATTGAACTACCATTTGGATGTACACCTAATCGTTCACTCACAAATCTCCCAGGTCGTCCTGTGAGGACATCCGGTAGATAAAATTTAACGCACATTAAAGTATTATCTGTCACTGACATATTATAAACACTCCAAAGTAAATTAATATATTAATTTATGTATATTAATTAATGTATTTAGGTTGTTTATTTAAATTATAGTAACAAGTTGTGTTTGTCCACATGGTAGAATTGCTTGAAATTGACTAGACATTGTCTTTGTTGACCATCCTCCTCGGATTTCAGGAGTCTTTTTTACTTCAAGTACAATACCTCTGAAAATATCTCCAGGTGGATCGGACATACGTAATGTATTATTTAGCTCATTTATGGTAGTATCCATTCCATGGTATTTTCCTCTAAAGAATTGCGGAAACATACAAGAGCTTGGTGACCTCCATGAGTGGTTCATTTCAATAACATAACCATCACATATTATAGATTGTTCTCGTGGAACAGTCGTATGACTTCCGTCCTCATCAATTCTCCATCTTCCTGGATGGGTGGTAATTGATTTTACATTAAGCCATCCATATTCTTTATTAGCTAAAATTCCTTTAGGTGGTATAGTCCACCCAATAGGTACTTTTAGCATATCTCTTCCCTTTTGTGTCGTTGGTTCGGCCAATTCGATAGGATATATAGTCCCATATGGACTGATATTGTGTTTCATTCGTGTCCCGCTTGGAAGAGTTTTTAGCCACACTTCGAACTCATCCGGTGTTTTTTTAATAGCTGTACTGGATTTTGAACTACTGAAACATGTCTTAATAGGGCTGGGGGCCTTACGTTCAGCTAACTTTGTTTTAACGAGGTCTAATAGTCGTGTTGATGAAATGCTGGTATCTATTTCAGGTTCACATTCACGCCAAATACAATGATTAATTACGTGTACATTATCCACGGTTAATCGTCTACGTTCGAAACAAGAAAGGTCATTACCGACTTGAGCAAGTGTTGCCTTTACAGCACCGAGTTTAGGAGGTGCTATAGCTCGTCTGTATTTAATAGGGTTATATCTAGCATCCATAACCCTCCAAAACTCTTCTGGTTCTGATACTTTTCTACATGCAGCCAAATTGCTAGAATTTGCAAAAATATGGATGCCTCCAATTGCATCATCTGGATGCTTGCCTGAAAATAAAATAAGCATATGTCTAAGAACAATTACTCTTTTGATTCTTTTATCCAAATAAGACTCTTTTAAATCCTTTGCAAACTCAATATATATTTGGTTAATGAATCTCAAACCAAGAATATTAACCCTATATCCTGCTGCGGTTTCACCTTTAGTATCATACCAATTAAGAATTTTCAAAATAACCTCATGATCCCATGCACTAAGATATCTCTCAAGATTGGCGATTTCGTTATGAATAATAACTGCTACCTTATCGGATAGGTCAGTATCTTTAGGGGATAAATTAATTAGTCCTGTTTTAAGAAAACAATGCGGAAACTCTGAGTCATAGTCCATGATTCCTAAACTCTTGTGTCCAATGTTAGGGGGACTGTTATGATTAACTAGAGGAACATAGTTAATGACCGTGTCGGTTATAGGTGCTGCCCTAAAACTTTCCTGATATTTCTTAATGGCTTCCATATAATATGGAGGGTAATCTTCTAGTGGTTGTCCACAATAAACCGGCTCGCCGTCGGTTGTGGACAATGTACTAATGTCTGACCAAGTCTTTTGACACTGTCTACAGTTTTTCCAACCAGAGATCCATTCACAGTCCTTCTTTACTGGAAAGAGACTGAGAAAAGTATTCCATGTCATATGACGCCCTACCTTAAAATACACAGGAAATCTCCCACATGTAGTAGGTATAAATCTTTGTTGAACGAGGTCAATAAACTCTTCTTCAGTCATGTACTTTTCCCTACATAGATTAGATGATGTTGCACTTTGTTGTTCCATTGTTCGTGACAGAGTTAGCCTACCGCGCGAGAGATTTACATTTTCAATTTTTCCAATGACTTACTGTATTGGATTTAATCTGAATAAAGATAACCATTAAGCCATATTTTATTTATTACGTAGGTATAATTCATTAAGACTGTCATAGATGGTCAATGAATGACCTAGAAATAACACAGTTGAAATTCCTAAACCAGTACAACACAATAATGTCTTACTGCTATGAACAACAGATGTTCTAACAATACTACAACATTTCTCTGTTTTAATTACAGTTCGATAAAAATTAAGGTTATTTTGTATAATCTCTATCTTTAATGTTAAAGTTAAATCTCCACATATACACGCAAAAGGGGTATGTAAAATTAATGTTACCCCATCCTTAACATTTAATGGATGGTAAGGAGCGCCATATTGACTGTATTATATTTGGTTCGAGTAAACACTTTTCTTTTGGTTTCTTATCTCTCAGCCGTTATACAGCAAGACCTGTACTTATAATACAACCAGTTCCAAACGCACCAATCCCAACTGTACAACACACAAATTTCTGGGGTAGTGTGAGGGCTTTAGGAAAAATACAATTATTTGTCCATTTCGGAAGTCCTTTATATACATCTTTTTTTGCTTACAGAGATCTGTACATTATTTAATTATGTGCTTCATGTTTAATATTGTAAACAGAATTCATACTGTTAAATTCCAAACATCGTTATTTTATGTCATTTAGATTCTTTTTAAAACTCATTATCAAATAAGTATTGAGTTCTCGTAGAACAGGGTTCCATAATTCATAATGATCACATGATTTTACCATACGCATATTAATTGATGTAAATAAATCAATTAGTTCATTTCTTGAATAATATTTACATATATTATTTAATCCACCATTTTTATCAGTATCCTTCTTGACATCCCTTAGATCATCAATAATCTGGTAACATATTCCAAAATCATATCCAATATCTTTTATGTTATGAATAAAATTAATGCTACCTCCTCTAGACAACCAGCCCAATACAAAGCTTAAGCTAAATAAACATCCAGTTTTTGTTTTAATCATGTCAATAATAGTATCCCTTTGCTCACGCGGAGATATATTCTTAATGTCTGATTTCGTTAAAATGATATCCATCATTTGTCCACCACATAAACCAGGAAACCCAAGTTGCATAGTTGCCTCTTCATTTATTATATTTCTTATATAATCATAATCATCTGTACTATACAGTGAACGTAAAGTCTCGCAGCCATTATGAAGATGATACATTGCAGTGACCATTAAATTAAATGCTGTTAATTGTGCTGTATATTCATTGTATTTGATATGAATTGTTGGCCGGCCTCTCCTTACGGAATCATTATCCATGCAAGGTAAGTCATCAATTATTAATGATGAGTTGTGTACATATTCTAAAAATAAGAGAATATGAGGGTTATTCCAATTACTTATGCTCCCCGCTATCATAGGACGCAGTCTTTTTCCAGTTTTCAAGGAATATTTTATCACCTCCCTTGTAGATATATGAAGATTTAAAAAATTCCCTTTATTTTGAAAAGAAGGATTTTCTTCAATATCCTTATTTATAATATCGCGTATTTTAATTTGTGCATGTTTAATATTATCCATTATATAGATCTAAAAAAATGACCATAAATAATATTTTAATATGTTGAGTATGCATCGTAATTATTTAAATGATGCAAAGAATGAAAACAGTACAATAGTTATTGATAATAATAATTTGCCATATATTTTACCAGAAACAACGTATGTTTCTGGTAAAATACCATTAATAAAATGGGAAATGAAAAATAAAATTACACATACATTATTATACAATATTAGAAATAATATGACTTATACTGAACCATATTATATGTCCTGGATGAAAGAGTATCTAAATATTTATGAAAATCAGTATTTGGCTGCACGTGACATAATAGAATATTATGAATGTGGTTGCAATGAAGTAATATTAGCTGCTGAAATGCAATCCGGAAAAACCGGAACTGTGCGATATTTAATTCATTATCTTTTACATATTAGCGGTAACGATGATTCTTGGGAAGAAAGAATGCAGTCTGATCGGATTTATTTTATATGTGGTATGAACGACAACGATCTCAGACAGCAGGCTGTAAATGAATTTAAAGGGTTATTATCCCCTACCAATATACTATTTAGTAAACAATTACAAAAATGGAATACGGACCCCCCTCCTGCGTCAAATTGTGTTTCTGTAATTATAATTGATGAATCACATTATGCGGGACAAATTAATAGTCAGGTTGATAAATTTTTAAGGAACACGAAACATTGCAATCCATTAATATTATCGGTATCAGCTACTGCTATGGCTGAAATGGCAATGAGTAAATATCATGATAAAGGCACTGTTTATCTTAGGCCATCAACAGGATATTATGGTATCAAAGATTTATTTGATAATAATATGATCTATCAATCATGCAATATTTCAACTAATCATGAGAATTTTATTGGATTGATATCTAAAGAACATTATAAACAGGAATTAAAGTGCAATAAAAAATATAATATAATTAGGTTACCTAATCAATTCTATACAATGGATGCTAAAAAATCTATAGAAGAATTAGGGATGAATATAAAATATCTAAATTACCACAGTAATTTAGATGAATCAGAAGATAATGATGCTATCGATATCAGTGATTTTAATAATATTATTGACGCCGAACCAGAAATGTTTACTATTATTTGGATCTATGGTTCATTGCGCGCAGGAAAACAATTAAATACTAAACATATTGGCTTCGTACACGATACATCTTTAAGTAGTCCCGACACCATTGCTCAATCATTAATGGGTCGTATTTTAGGATACGGAAAACAAAAACACGAAGTAACTTGTTATACGGACATAAAATCAGCACTATTAATTAAAAAATGGTTCAGTAATATGTATGATGTTACAAAAATACCACAGGGTTCCAAATGTATTATTAATGGATATGGTGACAAGGTTATAAAATGGGAACTTCATCCCCCCATTTTGGTATGTCTTGATTGTGAACGCCGTGCACATTACAGGTCTCTTAAACAACTTCATAGTAACCGATATCCGTATAAGTATTCATTATTTGAAGATATAATAGATAGTGCAGATGGTACACAAAAGGCGGAATTAATCCGTATACTATCTGAATATGAAGTAGGTCCAGGAGGTGGTCTTATGGCGCTTACTGAAGATAATGCTCGTCGCTCATATGCTGAACACTGGATAGGTAATTATAATAATTATTTAAGAACAAAACCAGTAAGAGGCTTTAATACAGAAGGTTTGAATAAAGGAAAATATTACTATGTTTATGCAAACCTTGATATTAATAGCTTGCAATATGGGGCTGTTTTAATAACATACAAAGAGTTTATCGGAATAAATAAGGGAAATGAACATATTCTAGTGAATCATAAGTCACGATTCAGATAATTATACTGTTATAAAAATTGAAGATGATAAAGAATGGTATAAAGATAGTAATAATTTAAGAAAAAAAATAAATTTAACATTTTCATCCTATATTTTAGGTGAGATCCTATCATATAGTGAGGGAATACCACACAAAGAGAACGTATAGCTTTTGTTCTTTGTTACAATGCAATATTATTTTTAAAGTGGCACAATGCAAACATAAGTTTGCAATGTATGAGATGTTTGAGGGTCTACCTCCTTTATATAAGGCATGAACAGATTATAGATACAATACAGATATTACATGTATGTTACTTTACTATACTTCTGATTTAGGTGATTAATACGTTTAAGATACAATCATCAGATAAACATATGTGAACAGGACAAAATTGGGTATGTTATGACATCGTGTAAAGTGTGGCTTTATTACCCATTACATTTTACACAATAAGTCATTAATGAAATATTAATTATAATAGTTCAGGAAAATTCCATTAATAGTGGATTTATGATAAGTCTAATAGATTTTTGTAAACGTATTACGGGACAGGTAGCCTAGTATAACTCTCATTGCAGAAAATGTTGTATAATAACTCATAATAAATGACGGTATAGATATAGTAAAAGTTGGTAGCCGGTCAGTGAGTGTTTGTACTACACGTTTACAAACAGGTGATGGGATTCCCCAATTATCAGCTGTATTGGAATGTTCTGATGCTGTACATATGGTATCAATCGTACAATATTGTAGGAATAATGTTATATATGTTATACTGAATCTCCGTTATCAATCGGTTAATTTACATAATGATGTAGAAATTCTTTTGCTTTGTCTAATGATGAAAACAATTTTAGACAACATCCCATGCATGGAGAAGACACCCACCCCATAATCAGTTAAAACATAGACAGTAGTCATTACGTGTTTAAATTACACTGTAGATAAGTATATTTAATATTAATTAAATTGATATAATTATGTGATCATATTATAATATGATCACATAATTATATTATGTGATCATATTATAAATATAATGACATATCCGGAATGGGTAGGAAAATTATCATGTAATAAAACTTTCGTGAAAACAATATTACATAAAAAAGAATGGTATTTAATATACATGATGTACAATGCGAATCATGTAAAGGAACACCTGGAATTATTACAGGTAAACGCATTTCAGAATGGTGTCAAGGTACGGTTGATAACTATTGGGATAATGTACTCTTTACATGTACTGACTGTAAATACACATGTAATTTACTACCACACATTGCTCCCAAATCATCAATGTGTCGTCATTGTTACCATGAATGTTGTTTTTATTGTATTGTATAAAGGCAATGATGTGTGGTGCATTATTATGCACTGATACATAATTCTAATATTAATATTGCTCTATACTAATATATGGAAGATATTGGTATGGATAAAATACAAAGGTCTATAGATTATAATGCATTAGATCATAAATGGCTATCAAGAAGAGATATTTCAAGGGAAAAATATACATTAGATGAGATTAATAGAATAATTGAAGAACAACCAGAACATTATTTATATAAATTACTAGATATGGCTACATCTGCATTTAAATATTACAATATGTATTGTCATCCATTAAAGAATGATATAAGTTTAGCAGCTGTAACATCTTTGTGCACAGACAGTATTCTTAAATTTGATCTTAATGCACAGGATGATGAGGTATTCCATCTATCAAATGTATTTAATTTGATAATTGATTCTAATAGGGGCTTATTAAAATGTTATGACTGTGGTACTAACGCTAGAGCAGTATTCCTTAAACTTATTAATGTGCATAGAGGTAATTCATTGCTTACACATAATGAACAACAGAGAATGAAACGAGAATATCTTGTAAATATAACCGACCCTCAATCTGTTGCAAGGAAATGCAAACGTAAACTAATAAACATGACACATGATGCAGTATTTATTATGTCTGTTACAATACAAGATTTTGGCCATGTATGGATTATAGAAAAACGTTGGATTAATGGCCAACCTCGGTATCATCATTATCAAAGCTGTTTAAATTCACATTTACTCATTGATTTTATTGAAAGAATGGATTATGGGCGAAATCCAATGGATAGTATGAATATTGAATTATTTATGGACAAAGTAAAATATTTACTTGATATTAAAACATCTTGGACGGATAATAACTATCGTACCTTTGCGGATCTTTTTGCATTTTTACCTGTAAATGATGTAGATAATCCAAAACCCGGCTTTTGTTATACATGGATTAAGCCCTAAGATACATGATAATTTTAAATATTACTTAAAGACTTTATATAAATATAAGTAATGGAAAAATCAGAGGACCTTGGGTTAGAATGTCATACTGTTACGGATAATCTACCATGTGATTGGAAAATATTTTATAGCAAATCTATTAAAGGTGTTTGTTATTTGATAACAGATGATGAATGTTTGCTTTTTAACAGCATAAATAGTCTTGAAGATTACGTGGATTCTCTAGAGGAATCTGATACTGATACTGGTTCTGATTATCCTTAGATATGTCCAGTTCAATCAGACCTAAAAACGTACCTTCATAATGATAGAAATCAATATTTCGATAAAGGGAAAAAATGATCCATGGAAATCTATAATGTCTCAAGAAAACCCAGAGAAAACATTAGAGAAACTGAAAACCATTGACTTTTCAGTACATGGTTTTACATATTATAAGACTACGGACTCAGAACAGCTTGGATTTGTTTTGGGCTATGAACAGTTTTCTTTCGAATACATATTTATAGACAACGAATATTTTCGTTGTTGGACACTCAATAGTATTGAGTACAATGCACCATATGCTATTATGTGTAAGTCATATAACGAAGAACCTCCCTTTACTGCATCAATGATTATTCAACATGAATCCATCATTGATCATGATAACGAGAATGATGAAGTAGTTTTATCTTGTTATCTTGAGGCACCCGATGACATACTGCAAAAGCTAATACCATTAGAGAAATATTTCATGTCTTAACAATTTCTGTACCTTGTAATATGTAAGCCTTTATATGAAACATTCCACTAAAAAAATGTTCCCCTCGAAAATCTATATGTCTCAAGAAAACCCAGAGAAAACATTAGAGAAACTGAAAACCATTGACTTTTCAGTACATGGTTTTACGTATATACGTCAACGATCACTATATATATATATATTTTATTGGCCTGTAAAGAATGGACTTTCATATACCGGTTTATAGACAACGAATATATGCGTTGTTGGACACTCTATAAGATTGAATACAATGCACCATATGCAATGATGAGTTGGTCACACAATAAAAAAAACGCCCTTTACTGCATCAATGATTGAGATCTTGATGAGACGTATGAGGACGAAACCCAATCTAGTTATCTTGAAATACCCTACTCTATAATTCAAAAGCTAATACCATTAGAGAAACATTTTATGGATTAAAACAATTCCTTTATCTTATATTTAATCTATATTCTTCTTTGATTGAAATCAAGCAATTTCAATTTCAAAATGATAATATATGTATAGAAATAAACACATAGGAGGGGGTATTTGTAGTATTTGTAAAGCACCAGGTGTTAATAAATCAACTTGTCCTCTAAATCCTGGTTCTAAAACCCAAAACCTGAAAAACATAACAGTGGTAAAATAGTTTTAGGGTTAACTAAACCAGTTTAACCAGTTAAACCAGTTTAACCAGTTAAACTGGTTAAATGATTCTTTACAAAAAGAGATTAGAAAGGAAATGCTTAACTTTAGGACACCAGAATTTCCTCTATTAGATACTGAAGAGGATCCCAAAACGTAGGGCTTGATGCGAATGAAAGTGTTCGGACGGTTATAGATAAAGATAAAGATAAAGACGAATGGGTTGATCCATACACTGTTATAGGAGGTCCACAAGAATATATAGCTGCTGTAGATAGGGTCTTAGCCTCAAAACCAAGTTCCCCTACTAATGTAATTAAGAAACTTAAAAGGCTACGCAAAAGAATAGTAAAAGTAAAAGAAGAAAATATACCAGTTGTAACAGACGAGGAAATAGATATTGCGACACAATATTTAACGAAACTAAATAAATTTATTTATTCTGGAGAGGATGCATCTTTTATACTTCAGTTACTGGACGGTTTTGAATTTTTTAATAATATAGAACCAAATATATCATTAACAGAACTTTATAATATTATAAGCTATGATTATATCGAATTTTTACCTTATATAGCCTACCAGAAGACTTTATAGAACTTGAATACATAACGAATTCCCTATAAATGCAATATTATTATAATATCATAAAATGATTTAAATATTATAATATATAATGTTTGATACACTTTTTAAATCTATATTTCGAGATATTTCAAATCATTTGCGTTTTAATATAGAACAAGCTGGAGAAAATGAAATGATAAAAAATATGTCAGGTGATACTATTAAAAAAATAGATATTGAATGTAATCAAATCTTTATAAAATATTTGGAAAACAATACTCTAAATATTATTGGATATATTTCAGAAGAAACAGATACTCTTAGATATCTAACAAATAACTGTGTAGATCTTACGAAAGAGGTGTATATTGTCGCATTTGATCCATTAGATGGTAGTTCTAATTATACATCTAATATAAATACTGGTTCTATATATGGGATATATAGATATAATAGGATAACATCCAAATTAATTAATGTGATACACAGCGGATATTGTTTGTATGGCATTAACAGTATTATGGTTTATACTGACAACGATAAGGTTATACATAGTATGTTGAATGAAAATGGTAATTTTATTAAACTAAATGAATTGAAATTTGACATAATTGCAAAATCAAAGGTGTATTCAATTAATCAATCTAATGACTATGACCCAGAAATACGATTCTTGATACAACAGTACAAAGCAAAACAATACAACATGCGCTGGGTTGGCACGTTAGTTGCAGATGCACATCGCATACTGTTAGATGATGGCATATTCTATTATCCTACTACAAATAAGAATCCAAACGGTAAAATTAGAATGCTATATGAGTCTATTCCGTTATCATATATATTTAAATTAGCAGGAGGCATGGGATTAAATTCATCATATACAAACATTTTGAATAGTGTAAATTTATTCGATCTAAACAAACCACATACTACATCAGGTATTATTTTAACATCAAATACAGAATATAAACATTTGATGTATTTACTGGAATTATATGACGTTACTTAATACTTTTAATTAATACTTTTAATCAATACTTTAATAATGTATTATCTGTTTCATAGTTATTGAAAATATGAAACAAATACTATTAATAATGTTATATGAATATGGAACAGCAGAAGAACAATGTACAATATTTGCAGACAATAAGAAATTACTTGAACCTCCATTAAACTTACATGAAATTTATGTTGGTATTTATGATTTAGAATGTACCATAATTAATCAAAAGCTATAAACCAAACCATCATAAAGTTAAACTATATTTTACAGATCCAGTTAACATAAATGGCACATATATAAATTCATTTACACATGAATATTTTAAGGAACAGGACATATATAGATTATATAAGTTATTAAATAAAGATATTCCTCACCATTTTCAACGGTATTCTAATGGAGTTAAAACTACTGGTGTTAAAACATATATATGGATATGGATCTCTTAAATATATAACATTATTTTAACTTAGTTCCAACTTGCTAATGATTGTGCTAGGGGATTGCGTTTAAGGGCATTAATAATACCTGTATCTAATCTAGTGTCCTGTTGAGGGAGATGATTCTTTTCACTTGTAAATACTCTATTAGCATTAAACATTTGTCCAGCGGTACCGCTCTTCATTCGAGGATAACTATTTACTCGATCACTGTCTAATTTCTTATGTTCCATACAAATACCATTATGTCCAAGCTTTGGGCCACCCCCTTTAGGTCGACGACCTTTTGAAATTACTTCCTTGTTAACATTTGTACGCGCATTATATGCACTATCATATGAGATAGATTTTTTATTTATACTATTTGCACCGGATGTATAAGCATTATCAGACGTAAACTGTCTATTAGTATTCTTAGCGTCCCATTTGCTGGTAGAATAGGCACCATTTTTGTGTATCGAACTTGCTCCGATATTACCATTATGATTGTTCTGTTCAGTTGTTTCTCTTATGGTTTTACGTGCTTTTTCATTTGGATTCCACGCTATCTGTTTTTTTACAATTACTGAAGCCCCTCCGATATGATTGGTATCTCCTGTGGTTTCTCGTATGGTTACACGAGCTTTATCGTTTGGATCATATACTGTATGTTTACTATTACCCACAGCTGTTCCATAACGGTCTAATTTTTCAGTTGTTTCGCGTATTGTTTGTTTTGCTTTATGTTTAGTATTCCATACAGTATGTTTTTTATGGGCAGAGGAACCTATATTGCCATAATTACTAAAATGTGTTGTTTCTTTTACAGTTGTACGCGCTACCCAATCCTTTGGGTTATAACTTATTCCATTTCCACCATTTACCTGGCCTTGGAAACCTATATGATTTGAATCTTCTGTAGTTTCACCAACAGTTGTACGAGCAGCCCAATCCTTTGAGTTATAACTTATTCCATTTCCACCATTTACTTGGCCCTGGAAACCAATATGATTTGAATCTTCTGTAGTTTCACCAACAGTTGTACGGGCAGCCCATTCCGTTGGGTTATAACTTACTCCATTACCTCCATTTACTTGGCCTTGGAAACCAATATGGTTTGAATCTTCAGTAGTTTCACCTACCGTTGTACGGGCAGCCCATTCATTTGGATTATAACTTACTCCATTACCTCCATTTACTTGTCCTTGAAAACCAATATGATTTGAATCTTCAGTAGTTTCACCTACCGTTGTACGGGCAGCCCATTCATTTGGATTATAACTTACTCCATTACCTCCATTTACTTGGCCTTGGAAACCAATATGGTTTGAATCTTCAGTAGTTTCACCAACAGTTGTACGAGCAGCCCATTCTTTTGGGTTATAACTTACTCCGTTACCTCCATTTACTTGGCCTTGAAAACCGACGTGATTTGCGTTTTCGGTTGTTTCTTTAATAGTTGGGTTCGCAGCCCATTCTTTAGAATTATAGGCTATACCTTTACTGTTCTGCATTTTCACATTACCATTTGGACGGGGATTCCTGAGCAATGACTGTTTTTTAGTTTTGCGAGCAGTATCTTGTAAACGCGATCTGTTACGTTTAACATGACTAGTTGTTCCAACTATACGAGTTTTACTACCAGTAATTTGACGATTGTTAGCACGAGCGGTTATACCACTTTTACCGTAATCATTTGCTCGGTTTACAGAGCTACCTGCATTACGTGGGGATGTATGTAAATGATTTATACGTGTTGACACTTTAGATTTTGGCGCTATTCTGTGTTTAATTACGGTGTTTGAGGCCCCTCCTGTATGTTGTTTTGATTTTTTACGATGGGTATGACGTAAAATTAAATTAGGGCGCAATGTTCTTCCTTTTACAGCACCTACTGTTGTAAAATTACGTTCTCCGTTATGATTTTCTACTAATAATTCCTGTTTATTGCGATATACCTGTGGCGCAAGTGTTCTTTTAGAAATATGGCTGTTACCACTTTTAACTCTTCCAGTGGTTTCTAGTACAGGATCAACCCTTAGTTGTGTAATATCTTTAGGCATTACACGAAGAGTATTATGAAATCCCCCATCTGGTTGGGCTGTATATCCACTATTTAGTCCAGGTCCAACTTGTATTTGTTCCTCTGGTGCCTCGTTATTCTTTTTCCCGGTATTATTTGGGTTATATCGTGATAAATCACGATGCTGACCTTCTCCAGACACTCCATGTATATTAGTCATACCTGTAACAGGTTCAAAAAATAATCCACATTCCTTTTTTTGGTGTTGGTTTAATTTAAATTGACCTGTATATAACTCTAATTTGCCTTCATTTGCTCTATTTGCGGCTCTTGTATCTTGTGTGATATTTCCACCATAAAAAGGAACCATATTATTATGTGTGAAATCTTCCTGACCGGCAACCAGTCCTCCGCCTATTTGATCTAATGGATTTTGTCCTTCCAGATCTTTACTTGTATCGCGAGGACGATCCATTATAATTCCCCACTCTGGTTTAATATTTCTAGCGCTATCATTAATTGGGGAGCTTTTTATACCCTCTTTTATTTTTGTCTTTGTTTCATTGCTTAACATATCAATTACATTATATATCAACTTATTATTGTAGTTTCTATTTGGGATTTTTTCCGAGTCATGTGTTACATTAAGAGTATTATAATACATTGGTACTATTCCTGTATTAATGGTGTCTTTTGCATCATCCCAATTTTGTTTTACTTTATTGTATTCGGTTTCTTTATGGCGATAGTAATCTCTTGAGTTGTAGACATTAGTTCCTACTTTTTCATCATTATAGTTACTGGGTTTTGTCTTATGTTCTTTATTAACATTAGATTTATGATTTTTCATGAGAGCTCCTGCACCTAATAATGATCCTAATATGTACATGCCTATTTCTGCCATATATAGAATATGGTTAATAAAAAATATGTTGCTTGAAACCATATTAATAAATTATATTAATGAGAGTCTTATTAATAGGAGACTATCCTACAGCAATGTTTGTATTATCAAGTGAACCTAACTACATGATAAATATGGTACCCGTTAACTCTTCTAATGTTTTAAAAACAATAGAAACCTATGTAAATTTATGTTCCAGTACTGTTACTGATAACACAATTAAAATATACAATGAAACTCCATGGTCACAATTATTTGGAAATAATATACCTGTACTAGGAAAAATATATAAATTATGTGGCTGGAAACCGGATCTAATTATTTATATATATATAAAAAATAACGAACCAAATAAACTAGATAAAAAAACTTCTATGATTATTGAACAAGGTGATATACCATTGGTTAGTACAAATGGACTGGATAAGTATTTATTACGTAATATTTTACTAATTATTGATGAGTATAAAAAATTATTATTATATTAATATATAATGGAAAAAGCTTTGAAAGCTAAAGGATACCGAAATATAGAATTATTAGGCTCAGGTGTGTCAGGTCGGGCCTATTTAGCTGATGATCATGTTCATAAGATTATAAATAATCAAGTCCATTATGAAAGAGAAATGAGGTTAATGAAACATGTTGGATCTCATTCAGGCTTCCCAGAATATATAGATAGTTATAGTATTGATGTAGGACATGTTATTGTTATGAGTTATGTACAGGGTGTTAATATAAGTACTCTTTTATCAGCCTTTGGTTCTGCAAATAAGTTATTTATATATAAAATAACTGTTAATATATTAGATGCATTGAACCATTTGCATAAATTAGAAATGGTTCATCTTGATATTTCAACCAATAATATTATGATTGTAGAAGACCCATCCGATTCTGCAATGCCCTTAAAAGCCATTCTTATAGATCTTGGAGCTGGTTGTAGAATACCCGATACCGTAGATGAACCAGCATTTTGTAATGTTTTAGTAAATAAATCTTTTCATATGGGAGGAGTAATCCAATGGCCTTATTCTAATTTACTTAATCTAAAGATGCCACAAGACCGTGATAAAATAATAAAAGCCTTAAGATGCAAGGATATATGGCAAGTTGGTCATGTTATTTGGAATATATCATATGGAGTTGATTTTTATGTACTTATGCCTGACAGTGTTCGCTACGGTAATCTTGTATCAAAAATTTTATATAATAAAAGAAGTATTCCTGGGAAGGGAGGCCATCCAACTCCACCCGATTTCTCAAAACTGGACGCTGACGGAGAAGAATACAGAGAGTTATGGGACGAAGAATATGTAAATGAAGTTCTTAACCCGTCTCCAGAAGAAATGCTAACAGATACACGACTCCGCGATGAAGCACATATTGCAAATATATATCATTCCTTTAATATTAGCGATGAACGAGATATGCTCCATGATTTTAAAATGGACGAGGAGTCTGAAGTCCATGATTTAGTTAGATTACTATTACCTACTTCATTTAATACATGTTTATCAGTAGAACAGATACTTGAATATATCAAACAAACATGGACATACAATAATCGTATATTCGGACCGTCCTCTAGCAAAGGAAAGCCACTGAAAAATTGTAATTTACCATGTGAAGACCCCGTTAATAATTATTATATAGACAGATGTAAATCTTGTTCGCATTGTGAATGGGACGCTACAGGCACACCTAATCAAGAAAACAGTGCATTGGTTACACACTGTCGTTCAAGAAATGTTAGACCTGATGATTTGATAAAACGTACTAAATGCAATAGTAAAGGACAGTTATGGAATCCTTATCGACATGAATGTGACTTAGATCTTAGTGACATTACGACAAAGGAACTTAAAAATCGATATAGTATTTTATATGTTGATAGAGACACGGTTAATGCAAGTACGGTAAAGCGACGAATTACACAAGGTAATACAGAACAACTTGACACATATGAAAATGTATCGCAAATTCTGAGTAGAACAAGTAATCATTATCTTAAAGGACTTGACAAAGAGTTATATTTTGATATGTTCAATATTGGTCGCCCAGGTATAGAGTTAGGTGATATTAAAGGCTATGAGGAAATGGCAGAGACGCGACAAAAACAAGAACGTAAATCTTATAAAAAACCCCTTCCAAAAATTAAAATAGTAAAAAGATAAAACAAATATCCAAATTAATGTTTATAATATTGAAGTAAGTAACATCAATATCATTATGTAACCAAAGTGTAGAGGACGGAATTCGAATATGACGTAAACGAAAAATCAAGACGTAAACGAAAAATCAAGATCGAAATTGAAGAAGAGAAAGAACTTGCGCGGGAGAAAGCACTGGAATATTATAACAAAAATAAGGTCTGTGATAATGATTACGATGATTACGAAAATTATTAAAATTCTATGAAATAAATCATAAGATTCTGATTTATTTCATATAGTAAAAATTTGATTGTATTTTTTAACTATATGACATATATACAATTTATATTTAATATACATTTAGAACATATTGATTCAAGTATATCTCCATGTACTATAATTAAAAAAAATCCCGATGCAGATATACTTGTTTTAGGAGGCGACATTAGGTAAATTGAGACCTGATACATTGTCGCCATTTATAGATTATTGCTGTCATGAATGGAAATATGTTATCTATATTGCAGGAAATCACGAATTTTATGATAGTAAATCAAGTCAACAAAAATAATTATAAAATTAAGGAAATTAGCAGAGGATTATGAAAATTTGTATTTTCTTGATAGAGATATAGTTGAAATTAATAATCAAAGATTTCTTGCCTGTACACTATGGTCTAATCCGACATCAGCGTCTGGACTCAATGATTTCCGTCAAATTTACGACCAAGTATCTGATAAACGTAGATACCCTATAGAAGCCGGTACTATGAGACAATGGCATCGAAGGGATATAGCATGGTTATTAGAAAATGTTCAACCTGACGATATAGTGATCACTCATTTTATGCCCTGCAAAAACTATGATTTAATATTATATGGTCACGATAGTATTTATCCTATATCTTCATTCGATGATTATTTCGGCAATGATGACTGTATGCCTATTTTTGAAAGAAAGCCTAAATTATGGATCTCTGGTCACACCCATCAAAGTTTTGATGTAAATGTTCCAATAGATAACGACCTATATGTACAATGGGTATGCAATCCCTATGGTTATCCAGATGAAGATACAGGCCGTCATATAATCCAAGATTTAATAAAAATTAATGAATAGATTTAATAAAAATTAATGAATAGATTTAATAAAAATTAATGAATAGCATTGAACAAAACATCAATCTTCTCTAAATCGGCTATCCTTATTGGTTTTTGAATGTATCCATTCATACCGACTGCATAACATGCGTCGCGTGTGTTTTCTGATACAGTGGAGGTTACAGCCATAATAAGTAAGCTATTACGTCTTTTAGAAATTAATCCATCAGGGTGTTGGGTAATATATTCAGTATATTTTTTGATTGCTGTAATCCCATCCATTACTGGCATTTTTAGATCAATAAATGCTATATCAAACTCTGATTTTTCATCGGTTAATAATACATACAAAGAGGCACCGTCTTTAACTTTGGTGATGTTATTAATATTATATCCAATGCTCTCTAATAACAATGTTATTATTTGGATATTTTGTTTATTATCTTCAGCAATTAAAATTCTGTAGTTACTTCGTTTATTATAAATATGTTTTTCTATCGTATTATTAACGACGGTAGGTGAATTAGATGAATCTGAATCTGGTAATTTTGTTTTAAATACTTTTATTATGTCTTCTTTTATATCTTCTTTTGTTTTTGCTGTACTATATACTGTAATAATGTCTTCTGTTGTGATAGTATTATCTGTCAATATCATATAAAAGTTAAAACTATTGCCAGCTCTATTGATATATCTATTGAATCCTAATAAATCATTGACAATAACTGGACGAGCACTAATACTAGATAATAAGTCGAACGCTATGTCTGATATATTATAGTCACTAATATATATTAACACATCTTTATCCTTTAAAATATTATCGATATCTATAATATTAATCGACAAATCAAAACTCATATCAAATGTAACCTTTGTTCCAACTCCAACTATACTTGTTATATCTATTGAACCTCCGTATAAATGTACTATATGTTTAGTTATAGATAAACCCAGTCCTATTCCACATTGACTAGTTAAATAGCTTGATTGACTACTATTTATTATATCAAAAACATTATCCATATTACATGGATCTATACCACTACCAGTATCTTCTACAATAAAATTAATTGAGTGAGTGGTCGATGTAACACTTTTTAAATTAATATCTATTTTAATATAACCCTGTTTTGTAAATTTGCTACTATTATCGACAATATTCATTAAAACTTGTAAGATGCGTGTTTTATCACCCATTAATGTATTAAGTACAGAGTTATCAATATTTATAAGTAATTTTACTCCCGGTTTTATTCTGTCTTGTACAAGGACCTCTAAACTATCCATAATATCAGGTATTAAAATTGGCTCATTTTTAATCTTTATATTATCTGTTGCAATATTTGTATAATCTAAAATATCATTGGTTAAATCTAATAGTTGCGTACAACAAGTCTCTATAATTTCCATATGTGAACGTATTTTATCTGGCATATCTGAACCCATAATAAGATTATTCATACACATAATGCCAGATAAGGGCGTACGTAGCTCATTACTAATATTAGCCAAAAAATTATCTCTGCTACGAATGAGATGTTTTCGATCCAAAGTGATTTGTAGAAAAACAGAACTCAATTCAATCCAATACTGATGTATATTTATAAATTCATCCGTATAATTATTGTCGCCAGATAAACTTAAAACTCCTATAACTCTATCATTAATGTCCTTAAGCGGTATAAATATTACTTTTTTAATATCAACATGTCCTTCTGGTAATGGTTTATTTCTATGTTTGAGATCATTGAAATATATAGATTTTCCATCCACTAAATCTATATGCATATTATGACTATTATCTTCGTAATATCCTTTATATTTATACTCTTTATACTGTGTAGACGATTTGTCAATTCCATATACACCATAATACCGATATGATACACCAACAGTATCATGTTTTTCTATTCGGTGGCCAAGTAATCCATATTTTGACTTTGTAATTATGCATAAATATTGCAAATACATTTCAAGAATATTTGAAATTGGTTCATTATTTAACAGTCCTTTAAGACATTTTATCACAATGTGTTGTGATCCTTCTTTATTATCAAAATTCAATGGATATTTTTCTACCATTATACTTATGCTTGCAATAAATTGACTCCTATATAAAATATTAATGAATATTTATATAAAAAATCTATATACCGATAATAAGGGAAATGATAACATTAATAATATAATATATACTCTGTCGAACGAATACAATAATAAAATACAATATAACGAAATTGTTCAGATATATGCAGAAATTATTAAAAAGGTGGGATTTAACACTGTATATAAAATTGAACAAAATATATTAGAAAAGTATAATATACCTGCAATTTATTCAGTTAATCATCTTGTACCTGATATAGATGGTGTAATTTGGACAAGATTTAAGTGTGAAACATATGGTTTGTTTGAAAGGTTTAAATGGGCTAATTTTATTATATGTGGTACATTTATTTCTAAGTTAGCAGCTAATATAAAATGTACGAATGAACCATTTTATTTTATATTATACACCAAAAAATACAATATTATGAGGGAAAGATTGAATTATTTTTGTAATTTTATTATAACTCGGTTTGTAATAAAAAAAGAAGAATTATCAATAGAAGTTAATAATAATAAAATAACATTTTATATACCTGGATTTGAACGTGGTATAGTACTTCAAATTGTATTTGAAGATAGTTTAAATACAATATTAAATAATAATATGTATTATTCTAATGGTATATATATAAAGGAAAATACCGCATATTCTACTATATTTGGGATACAATACATTATATCCAATAATTTTTGTGTTCTTCCAAAGGTAACAAAAAGTATATCATATAAAATGCAAAAGACTATTCCAAGTACTATTGGTATTAACAAACTGATAAATACAGTATATGGTATTTATACTTTACATTTACACTTAAATAATAGATATAAAATACCAAAATTAATGTATTCTGAATGGTATTATAATACAGACATTAAGGACCAAATTAATGTCGATTTTCAGGATAACGCTGAACATTATAGAATATATGTAACTACACCCAATAATTCTAATATAGAAATAGATACAAATATAACAAGTATTCATATTTTACTAGATTTTTTAAAAGGACTACTTTATAAAGATAGAAAATTATGATTACTTGTTCTGTTTTTTCTTCATGATTATTTTAGGTTTAGTTTTACTTTTTGGTTGCGCTACAAGGTTTAGACGAACTGTTTCCTCTTCATTGGCACCGAATGCATTATTAAGTACTTCCTGTTCATCAATTAATTCATCTTCTACGTCTCTGTATTTATTTGCCATATCAACTTGTTTCTTTCTAGCATATATTTTACTCATTATTTCCTTAGTACCAAGTTTAAACTGTTCTTTAGCCAGTTCTATTCGTTCTTTGCTAAGGTCATCCTCATTGTCTTCCAACCATGTTAAATTACTTAATATGAACTCATTCATATCTGTTAATTGTTGAATTGTAAGAACATCATTACCATTATCATCTTTATTTAATTGGGGATTATTAATCGATGACATAGCAAAATCTAAATCTTTTTCAAATGAATATTTAATATTTAATGCCTCTTTTTTTAACTGATCGTCTGCACGGAATTCATCTGCTTCATCAACCATACGATTTATATCATCTATGGATAATCGTGTTGTATCTGTAACGGTAACCTCCTCTGAATTACCTGTATCACGATCCATTGCCTTAACAGTTAATATACCATTAGTATCCAATGTTAGTTTAACCTCTATTTTAACCGCCCCTCTTGCTTGTCTAGGTAAATCGTTTAACTCAAAATCTCCTATTTTATGGTTATCTTTTACAAATTCTCGTTCTCCTTCATATATATCGATAATAACCGCTGTCTGTCCATCTTCTACAGTGCTATAAACCTTGCTTTCTGATGTAGGTATCTGTGTATTTCTAGGGATAATTTTTGACATAATTCCGTTTCTAGCACGAATACCTATAGATAACGGGGTTACATCAAGCAATAGTAATTCTTTTGTTTTTCCCGATTCATCGTGTTTGCTAAGAATAGCGCCTTGTACTGCTGCTCCATACGCGACAGCTTCGTCTGGATTTACACTTTTGTTTAAAATTGCATCATTAAAAAACTTACTTAACATGTCTTGTACCTTTGGAATACGGGTACTTCCTCCAACTAATACAATTTCTGATATTTCATTTGTATCTAATTCAGAATCTTCTATTGCTTTTTTAATAGGGTCCAAACACTTACAGAACAATACCTCACACCATAATTCAAATTTACGACGCGTAAGATTGTATATTAATGCTTCTCCGTTATAAAAATTATCTATCTCTATAGTAGTCTCCTGAGCAGAAGAAATTATTTTTTTTGCTTCCTCTACCTCTCTTTTCAACATGCGGTTAGATTTTTCACTTATATTATCTCTCATTTCTGTCCTATCTAATTTTTTTTTACGTGCAAATTCATCAATAATTTTATTAATTACAATATTATCAAAATCTTCACCACCTAAATGGGTATTACCAGAAGTTGATAATACTTCAAAAATACCATTATATAAATTAAGTATAGATACATCTAGAGTACCGCCACCCAAATCAAAGATTAACACCTTAGCTCCCTGTTCCTTTTTTTCTAAACCATAACACATACATGCTGCAGTTGGCTCATTTAATATTTTTTCGCATTCTAATCCAGCAATCTTTGCTGCATTTTTAGTAGCTGTACGTTGAGAATCATTAAAGTATGCAGGAACAGTAATTACTGCTCTTGTGACCCTTTGACCCAACTTTGCTTCTGCTATTTTACGCATTTCTTCAAGGATTAATGCTGATATTTGTTCAGGTTTAAATGTTCTCTCAGAACCTTTATAACTGATATTAATATTTGGCATATCATTCTTGTCGCCGGTTACTCTGAATGGGTACATCTCTAAGTCCTCTTGTACCTCATCATCATTAAAACGTTTACCCATCAATCTTTTTACACCAAATATAGTTCGTTTTGGATTAGAGGCAGCTTGTTTTTTTGCAGCTTCACCTATAAGTGTTTCATTATCTGTAAAAGCAACCCAACTAGGTGTTGTATTTTTACCTAACGGATTAGTTATGATTTCTACACGGTCTTTATCCCAATACCCGACACAACTATATGTTGTCCCTAAATCGATTCCTATAATGCCAGGATAATCTTCCATATTATTATATCTATTAACATTATTCCAATATATAAACGTACTTATTATCTAATATAACTAAATTTAATCAATATTAGATAATAAGTACATTTATAATAATTAAAAAATGTAATTATTATTATAATGTCATTTACAGGGGTAATTACTAAAGAGGCAGAAATATCTTCATTAAGAATTGATTGGAATAATATGACTTGGAAATCTGTTAAAGAGTCCAAAACATTAAAAATTAAACCATTAATTTTACATATCATTTAACAAAGATAGGTCCATCATTTATGACGTTACCAGATGGTTATACATATTACTGTATTAGAAATGATTCTGCACTAATAGGATTATTTATTAACAAAATAAATAATCGTTTTATATATGTTGTTTATGGTTCAGGAAGACCAATTATAAGGATACGTTTTGGTATAATAAAAAATTTTAATTTACCATAATGATTATTATTTACTGACCGTCGGATCCTTGTGATTAGAGTTCTGTTATACAATACTCAATATCATTTAAGGAAATTTGTTCATCAAGTCCAATAATATATATCTGATTGTCCTCAATAATTATCGAAAGATATGTATCGTCCTCTGAATACTGTTCTATATGCAGACATTGTTTTATAGCAGGAATTAATAAAGATAGACAATGTTTATTTTCTATCCATGAAGAGATTTGGAATACAGAGTTTCCGTTATAGAGTTCCTCCACCCATCTACAACAATTAATATTTCCTGAAGGAGTTACAATTTGTGTTTTATTAGAACTCGTATTTAAATCAATAAGAGATACCTCCGGATTTTTATAATAATGAAACTCGGGTAAATGCGACTTAATAATAAATTTAGAACAGGGCGATAACCCAAAATATGCCGATAAAGCACGGCGCACAGATGGATCTAATTCGAGTCTTTCCTTTTGTGACATTGTAGAGAAAATATCATAATATTGGTCATGTAGAAGGTGTGTCTCCGCAGCTGTTTCGATTACGGCGACATTAAATATAATTGTATTGTAATCAGAGTGTGACATAATACTACTGTTCACATTGCTCAATTTTTCACACTTATAAAAATGATTTAACAACATTATTCATAAATAGATATGAAATTTGCTAAATCTGCTAAATCTTTAACAGGAATAATTATATTGATAATGATACTTATTATCATAATTTATTGTTTTTGTAAAAAGAAGAAAAAGAATAAACTACAATTATTACCATTCACTGAAATCGTAACATCAAAAACCGATTGTCCTATATGCTTAGAATTATTTACCAATAAATATACAATAACAAAGACAGATTGTTCACACATCTTTCATAAATCATGTTTAAATACATGGTTTAATCATCAAACAAATAAACATCTAATTAATACATGCCCACAGTGCCGGTACTCTATAATAACTGTTGTAAATTATAAAAATAATAAATGCATTAAAGTTAATATATCTTCTACATTATTTAGCAACACGAGTTCCAGTAGTTTCCTAAGTGAATTAAGTGAATTAAGTGAATTAAGTGAACTAAGCGAACTAAGCGAACTAAGCGAACTAAGCGATAATATATTAGCTTATTCATATGATTCAGATTAAACTATTAAACTATTAAACTATTAAACTATTAAACTATTAAACTATTAAACTATTAAACTATTAAACTATTAAACTATTAAACTATTAAACTATTAAACTATTAAACTATTAAACTATTAAACTATTAAACTATTAAACTATTAAACTATTAAACTATTATACTTCTTATATATTTTCGTCCAAAGTTATTAACGGTGTTAATAACTTTGGACGAAAATATATAAGAAGTATAATTTTTGTAATAAGACAAATATATATGCCTGTATTGGTTATAAAAGATAGACCTTTGTTTATCTTGTTCAGAAGACATAATTACCGGTAAACATCAAGAACATCAAGAACATCAATCACTTCAATCAATTCATAATAAGCCTAAAACAGGCATATGTGGTATTACTACAAATATGATGCAAAGTAGTACACGTCCCAATGACAATACACATGAAAGTTTACCACTGTGTACTACAGACATGATGCAAAGTAGTACACGTCCCAATGACAATACTTTTTATGCCTCTTTCAATCCTAGTCCAAGTTTACCTATATGTACATATATGATGCAAAGTAGTACACGGCCATCCTATGCCTCTTTGATTCCAAGCCCTACTATGCATACACGTATGTTAGAGGAAACTACTAGACCTTCTCCCAATGATATGGAGTATACGCATGATATCTGTACCTTTATGATGCAAAATAGTACTATGCCTCGATAAAAATGAATAATGGGTTTTTAAATATACAATGTCATTACTTAACCTAGATTAACAGAAGTTACCTGTTAAAATAGAGTTACCTGTTAAAATAGGGTTACCTGTTAACGGAGCATGGTATAAAAGAAGAGTTCTTGCTGAAGCACTTCATGTTAATAATGAACTATTTAATGAGTTATTGGAACTACATCCAATTAAATTAGGAAAGGTTAAAATGTTTTGTAAAGTTATCGATACTCCTCGATACCAACAAAATTTTGGAGTAGAATATTATTATACATGAATAGTACATAAAGCAAAACCAATTAAACATATTTATTTACAAAAGTTAATGGATTGGATATGCATTATATAAGGCAAAGAATATAAACAAATGATTATTAATTGGTATATGAACGGTGACCATTATATTGGACCACATTCTGATAACGAGAAAGGTCTGGTATCTAATTCATCTATTTATAGTATAACTCTCGGACCAGATTGTGTCCGTGAATTTATTATAGAGAACAAGAAAACATCTAAAACATCTAAAACATCTAAAACCTCTAGTTCTAGCTTCAAAGATACAATAAAGCTAAGACACCATGATGTTCTAATTATGGGAGGCACAATGCAAAAACACTATAAACACTCTATCCCGAAATCAAAACGTGTACAAGGACCTCGTATAAATATAACATTTAGGCTTACGATGCCAGTATAAATCAACATTATGTGTAAGCCTAAATATAAATTAAATACAACTTTTATCCCATTTTGGAGTAGAGCAATCAAATCCTCTTCCCGGATAGTTTACTGCATTATTTACTTTTTTATTAGCGGTTTGTGCGTCTGTTTTATTATAGCTTCTTGTTTTATGAACAGCTCGATTACCGATTCTAGGTGCCGATAAATCTAAAAAATATCCAGGAGATTCTTGTAAATCATGACCATATTGAAGATGTGTATCCTTTTCAGGTGTGAGTTTAGCCATATATGCCTTAGTTTTAACGAATTGTCCAGTCGCGTTATAAATCATATCATGCATTGTATCTGATGGTTTCTTGTCTCCTCCTCCTCCTTTTTGTGCTGATGAGGGACAATGTACTAGTTTACCCATATTATATTCCGGTAAATCACATTCATTATTAGTTCTAGGATGATGTATATTATTATTTGTTATAGGTCCCCCAATTGTAGGTATTGGACACCTATACGATGATCCAATATCTACTGAATCGCATGCTTTATATGATAAAGATTTATCTCCATTATACAATCTCTGAAAGCGTTCTTTATTATTCATATAACAAAGAAATAATAATAAATTAAAAAGTATATGATAAAGTATATTATAGGTGGCAGTTTAATAGCAATTATATTGCTTTATATATTGTATACTCGTACTAACAAAACTAAAGTACAAAGCGGAGGAGCTCCTGCTGGTTTAGGGTTTGCCCCTGTTACCGACCCCGCAGTTTTAGAAAAACTATCAACGAAGATAGACGGCTATCAGACCCAATTAGAACAGATAAATAAAGATATTAAAAATTATAAAAATAGTCAGGAGTTTAAAGAACTTAAGGAGAAGAAAAAAGCAGCAACAACAAAAAAACAATTTAAAGAGATAAAAAAAGAGATTAAAACCCTTAAAGAAAACGATAATAATTTTCAAAGTTTTAAGAAGAAGAGAAAAGACCTTAAAGCTCTTATTGAAGAAAATATAAACAAACGAAATTATTTACTAAAATGAAATGATTTACAATAATTTATTTGTAATACTTTGTCCGATCAGTTGTTGATATAATGCATTCTAATGTTGCTTTATTATAATAGTCTGAACACATCTTTAGGTTCTGTATAACATCCGTTAACGTTATAGCTTTAGATGATTGACAAGATATATCTATTGGGGAATCTATATGCTGTACATGTAGATGTAATTGCCATGCAGAAGGCTGGTAATGAAAATATATACGTAATTTATCTTCATGTATATTATACTTATCATATATGTAATACATTACTTCCTCTCGTGCTTTTAACAACAATGGAATATGTTTAGCTGTTATGTTTCGCAATGAATGTAGTTCACAGTTTTTGAATAATATTAATAGATACAAATGCTTTGGTTCATAGTCCCATTTAAAATCAGGCATTATAAAGTAGTCGGATGTTTCCTTGTATATTACTTCTCCTGTCGCCTTTCCATCTAATATATTAGAAATCCAACGGGGAGCACAGGGCATCATATAACGTTCCATTACTCTATACATTTCAGATGTTTCACGTACAAGTACATATTCTTTTTGTTTTAAACCATACATGCTGTTGTCCATTGGTTTAGAATTTATCAGAATCCCATCAACTTTATAATTAATATTGTTTCCATTATAACTTAATTTCTTAACAGACGAGTCCTTATTTTCTATTTTTGTAATAATATTCCTAACAATATCCTTATCAAATTTAGCAATTTTAGCGTTTATAATATACAGTGTTTTATTAACACGTGTCATATAGCAATTATTTTGTATATGAATGTCCATAAAAATTGTGCCGGTATCATCTCTCATTATTATATATGAATAATGTATCATTTTTTTAGAACACATGTTAATAATAACGATTAATAATATCTTTGTCAACTGTCGAATCGAAAAGTGAACCATGTCAATCACTACAATGTATGTCAAATGGATAAACAGTAATATGTTAGATATAAAATACAAAATTGGTTTAAATATAGATCCAATTCTTTTTAACACAACAGGTGATTGGGTACGAGGAGGAATTGATTATTGTCATGTTAAGGATGCAATGGAATGGTCACATTTAAGTTTTTTTACCCATTTATGCACTATTGAAATACCTGACGACGCACAGACAGTAAAATTTCCAAAAAAATATAGTTCTGATAGGATATTTATACTTGATACCCATGTACCATTTAAAGAACATAAAATGTAGTTGTTTATTTATTTATTTATTTATTATATTATATTATATATTATGGATATTATTCAAAGTTTTTATTACTCATCTGATAATGTAAGACAAACAGAAATTGACTACACATTATTTAGTAACCTAAATAAGACTTTCGTAAATAAAATACATTTATTTATTGAAGATTCTGATTTTAATTTGTTTATCACATCAGATTTTAGCAGACATATTAATTATAAAAAAATTAACTTAGTTAAATATAAAGGACAACCAAAATATCCAGATTTGTTTAGATATTGTAGTAATTTAAAAAATACAATTTGTTGTATATGTAATTGTGATATTGAATTTAATATAGAAAATAAAGATACATTATTATTACAACAATTATATAATAATAAATCAATATACTTTTTAACTAGACACGAATATAATATGAGTTGTCCATTAATTGCAAATTTTATGGGATCTCATGATGCTTTTATATTTCATTCTGATACATTAAAAACGGAGATAGAACTAAAAGATATAAATTATATAAATTATATACAAAATACTATTGGAATTGAAGCATTATTAACTATTTTTTTTATAGAACAATTAAATTATAAAATTTTAAATCCTTGTTTTCAAATTAACCTTACACATCATCATAAATCAAACGTTAGGTTATGGAAAATTGGTAACAAAAGTGTAGGATATACTCGCCCTACACCTTTAAGTAAAGATCCGGGCATACATAATAAATATATGATTCAGCCTTGCAGGTTAGATCCTTGAAGATTACACATTTTCTCATTTCAAACACACAGTGTATAATAAGTTAAACAATTTAAAACCAGTTTAACTTATCATATAAATCATGACAAATATGGAAAACTAATATACAAAAGAAGAGCAATGGGCATATGAAGAAGAAATGAAATGTTTAATTTGTGGCGAAAAAACCAACACTTGTAGTTGGGTTGAAAATGAGGAAAATGGTTGTTATACTTTTTGTTGTACGGACTGCTATACTGATAAAGATAATGATGATACTGGATATTGAGGGGATGAGAGGATGTTGTAAGTGCGGAGAAGAACAACAAGATAAGCTAATCATGGGTAGTTGTGTTTGCGAGAAATACTTTAATCTTTGTTCTGAATGCGCAACTACAAATAATGAAGGTGATTGTCAAACAACTTAAGTTGTAATATAAATCTTCAAGGGTGTAAAAATTTGACTTTTTAATAATTTTGTCCGTCTCCGTGTCCACTATCATAATAAAAACATATATCTTTAACATATACAATATCTGTATGTTGTAATGCTATTAACCAACAATCATAATCTTCTTTACCATTTTTTACACATTTAATATTATTTATTTTATCTAATATAGTTTTTTCAAGCACGACTGAACTACATATTACACAATTATGTATGTTTAAAAAATTTAAATTCCATATTATTGGAAATCCGCTGTCTAATATAATGCTGAACATTTTTATAAAACATTACAAAATATTTATAAAAATGTTCAGCATTATATTTTAAATATGATTTTGTTGGATTAAACATACCATTTCCAATTAAACCATCGGTTGAAGACATTTTACAACAGGTTTCTTGCATAGCCTTTAATTGAATTTCTATTTTATTAGGAAACCAAATATCGTCATCATCACAAAACGCTACTCAACTATTGTTACGATATAAAGTTAAAGTTAACAAAACCAGCTTTTGATGATTTTTACAGACTAATCTATTGATGTCATATAGTAAACTTACCATTAAATAGAGCTGAGACTCATTACAATATATAAAAATCAACTTGATTTTTACAAACTGGAATTTAAATATGCATATTTCATATGGTATTGAAACTGATGATATCTAGTTTAATCATATAGAATATGATTTAATCTAAACTTTGATGTTCTAGTTAACTTATCGAATGTATTAACATTACATTTAATATCGGGAACTTGAACCTCTGTATTCGATAGGAGAGTATAAATTCTTACGTGTTTTACTTTTCTTTTCAGATACTTTCGATGGCTGTTGTCCATATGTTCCACATGATGGGTACTCTAGAGTATATCCTACATCAGATGGACGTGATTTATATTGAACCATGTTGCATTGAGGGAGATGCACTAAATTATCTTGTTTGCAACCTGGATTACCACATGGAATTCCATCTACTCCACAATCTATACTGCATTGACGTTTATCATCTCCTTGGATTACCGTACCAGGTAGGTATTTATTACCTGGACATTTTGAAGCAGCGCGTGTACGGCCACTGAGATCGCTTTCAAGATCTACTATATTACCACCATATAAACTAACTGTGTTTCCACCAGGAATACGGTCAATATAGCAAGGATTGCAGTTGTAATGCTTAGTTGGGTCCATAACATAGGACAATACACTAGTACTTTCCTCTATCCTTTTTTGTGTTGCACATTGGTCATTAATTTGACGTGTAAATGCCATATATATATACTTCAATAAATTTAAATTTATAATTAAAAATTTAAATTTATTCATATTTGAGCTCTCGTATAAGAATAAATTCTATGTTCTTATTACTTCTGAAAGATCTTTACTATATTTTAATATCTTAATATATAAGAATTAATATTAAATTATAGATACCGTTAACTTCCCAATAGTATGAATATTATTGGGAAGTTAACGGTATCTAAGTATTATTTAAGGTTCTATCTGTTGATAATATCACTAGTTTTTTTATTTTGTAATTGTGCTTCATAATTTATACGCCGAACATAATCTCTTGTATTGTCTCCGCCTCTAATCCATGGTTCAACAATATGCTTTACACGTTGCGGATTTCCATATTCAGGAAGGCATTCAAATCTATCAATACTAACTCCTGATAACGGATTACATGCACGATCTTGTCTTGTTGTTAACCCCATTATCAGCTCAGATTCTAGATTCTTATTGTCTATTGAAGGGGCATTTCCCATAAAGGAACCGGTATAAGGACGGGGCTGTAATTGATGAATATACCGTTTATCTGTAAGTTCCGAAAACATTAATTCTGATTCTTTATCCACATTACATGCACTTCTATGTTGTTTTTGTTGATGCATAGGTTCATTCATCTTCTCAGCATAGTTATTTTGATGTTCGCACCAATTATACCCAGGTGCGGTATGATGATACTTACCAATAGCCATACTTTCCTTATCATATGCTTTTCGTGCACCAATATCATATTTTAATCGTGTTTGATCGTTCCATTGATGATAATTCTTTGCCATATATCTTATATAATATAAATTAAAATAAAAAATGAAACGATTCGGAAAAGTAGATATGAATTCACCCGTCATAATTTCATCATATTATCTTAGCATACAGGATGTAAATAATGTAAATAATGTAAAGAAAACACCAAATTTTATCAGTCCTGTAACAGGTATTTATCAACTGCTTACAGATGCCGTATTTTCTATGACTATATACATTGACAATCAAACAAATGAGATATTAAATTTGATGTCAGGAAACGAATGTATTGATGTTTTTAAAATAGATAACGGAAATTTATCTACATCTAAAAGAGCTTATACCATTATATCAGACACAGGGAAATATAATATTTCTTTTGATGCAACATATTATACACCAGACGATGAAGATGAAAATAAAAATAAAAATAAACTTAATGCATACTATATTTGTTGCCCAACATTAACATATGCCTAAATATAAATTTACTTAAATCAATAAAAAATGATAATTATATTTTATTATCAATGATATTAACCAACAATATTAAATCAAATACAAAGGCATGAGTTTGGAACATTTATTCGATATATCAAAGACACTGATGTGTCATGGGAGGCTAAAAAACCTATCCCTGTATGCGTTACTGGACAATATCTAGAGGAAGGCGATTACGATTGGGGTCTACCAGATGATCACAAATATACCATTTTAAAAAGTATTACAACGTTTCTTCAACTTGAGGAACTCCGCAAAGAGCACCATTGAGTTTATGGATCGTATTATAAATTGTACGATAATGCGATCCAGATGATTTTTGGTGGATGCAGTTAATATACATTCATCAAAAATCATATCATTCTTTGGTCATGACCTCTTGGAAAATGAACAGTGCTGAGCTCATGTATCATGGTTGACCCAATCGAACAAATTTTAAACACTCATATTCCTTGTGGACTATATAATGGAGAAAATCATCAACAGTGGAACGCTTTTTTAACTTTACATGATAGTAAAGGTTATATCTGTCCGGTCCATAAAAAATGGGCAACGGACATACACTTAAAAAAGGATTTGACTTCAATCGACATTGAATACGATAAGTTTTCAATCAAGAAGACTTATGAATCACTTAATTGTAAAATGTTACGCTATCCCAGACTCATGAAAAAACTTAAGAGGAAGCTGCGTATCTGGAATAAAATTTTACAGACTAGTCAAAATACTAAAATATCGAATAAAAGAATCAATATACTGACAGATATAAAAATTCTAACCTCACATAAAATAATTAAAAAAGAACATAAAATTTCTAATATACACAGACAAGTAAAAACATATTATACTAAATTGACGAGTGTCAATAAAAAAGTATCCTTGTTGCTGCAAAATAAGGGTACATTTTTAGAAAAAAAGGATCATACAGAGGTTCTCTCCGAGATAAGTAAACGACATGGAAGAATAAAACATATATGGAATAATGTCCTATGGTTCGAAACAGCTACCTCGACGGAAGTGACAGGAGAAATAGACATGCTACTCGAAACTGATGATGGGTACATTTTTATTGAGATAAAAAGCCGTGTATTTGATATTATGTCAGGATATATTCAAAACGGTCCACAGCGTTCTATACGTAAACAATATCTTCAAATTAACACTGATACCCGTATTAAGATGGTAAAGGAAATTAAAACATACATTATAACTTCTCTTCCGGACAGTGAGTACAAACTACCATATGAATCAAAGTTAAATAATATTATGCTCTATCGAAAAAAACGCAATTGTACAAAAGAGGCTGCATGGGAGTTTGGGAACTCTGTTTTTGGTTCGGACAGACTAACACCATTGCAATGGTATCTTGACTATGCGCGTCCTCGTGGTATAGTGTTTGCATATACGAAAACTGGTCATCTATGGAAAGCGTAAAAACTATAATTTATATTTCTATAATTTCTATACAATCGCAACAGACATACAAACATGTGTCTGCAACCATTTATGGACATTTACATGTCCTTTAAGTTTACTCAATCGTAGAGCTTCATCATAAATATTTATACTGACATTCAAACTATACAACCACTTAATAATGTTTAATTGTCCATATAAACAACTATAATATAATGCAGTATTGTAGTTATATACTATATTACTTATAGTAGCTTGTGAGTGTAGCCACTTTGCTAGGTTTAAGTGGCCATACTCACAGCTATAGCTGAAAGCTAGGCCCTCTGAGGCATGAATATCGATACCTAGTGTATGTAACCACTTAACAATATTTAAGTGTCCGTATTTGCAGCACATACGTAAAATATCATCATCATCCAGTTGTATATTACATCCTAATTTGTATAAAAGTTTTGCTTTGGATAAGTTTCCATCACAACACGCTTTATATAAATCTTCGTCTGTGTTGGTACCCGTGCATCCCCACCCTAGCCAGTATTTTAGTGATAGAGTAATATTTTTGATTGATTTGATTAATGTCATTAATAAAAAACAAACGTTCATTTTTTCCCGACAATATTGTCAAAGTATTTAGTTTATTTTTATAGTTTATTTTTATAGTTTATTTTTATAGTTTATTTTTATAGTTTATTTTTATAGTTTATTTTTATAGTTTATTTTTATAGTTTATTTTTATAGTTTATTTTTATAGTTTATTTTTATAGTTTATTTTTATAGTTTATTTTTATAGTTTATTTTTATAGTTTATTTTTATTAAACAATGAGCTGAGGCATCATTATTTTCCTTTCATTTTCAGTATATTCCGGGAAATATGGAGATTGTGGTATAACCGGATGTTGTGGTATATAATATATACTATTACTATCTGTAATTTTGGTAACAATATATTCAGGCCTTATGGTTGCCAATGTCCAACCAATTGTCATTTTCCATAGTAATACAGAGCGATGATTAGCACTAGTCAAGCTAAAAATCTGATTACTTGGTGCTTTGGGCACAGAATGATTATCCATTACATTAATTTTCTCTGGATATCTTAAACTTATATTTGATTTAGTAAGTCTCCAGCTCGTAAATTGACGAATACTATTCACTGAAAATGTTTTAGGTGCTATTGCATGCAATAGCTGTTGATAAAAAATAACAATATGACCAACAGGAATCTGTATTGAATGAGCTTTCTTAGGAGGAGGGCATTTAACAAATCCATCTTTACCCGGTCTGTCGTGTGATGCTGGTACACATATAAAAGACTCGTTATCTTGATTTAGATTTATCCATCCACCTAATAATTGATCTCCTTGTTTTAGATGTTTATCAGGCATTACATCCCTGTGCCACATATCTTTATCAGCTGCGATCCTTGTCCCTTTCATGCGATAACCTATACGATCAAAATTCTGTTCTATATACCACTGTTCTTTTTCCCTAGAACAAAATTCGCGGAACATAGGATATGTTATATCATTACATTTCTTTCTTACTTTACGAACAGATGGCATATGAAAACTGCTAGGATTACCAAGAGCCTGGAAACTACCCATTAAACGTATTGTAGGTTTTTCACTATATCGAATACATGCCTTTCGTAATTGTTCTAGTTGTTTTTCATTGCCAGCTTTACCAGGGTATATTGTATCTATTGAACTATGGGTAGCAGTAATATTGTATTCAAATGTAACAGGATTTACTATATCTAACTTTAGTTTTGCTGTAGTATTTCCGTAATATATAGGAGCCTCTTGTATTTCAGATTCCATCATATTAAATATTTTTAATGTTTCTGCTTTGTTATAGCATGGCATTACAACTACACCATTAGTTTTTAGTGACTTTGCTGCTGAAACTGGATCATTGAATATCATATCATTGTTAATATAAACAGGAGCTCCTTCCAACATAAAATCAGGTAAACTTTCATTTATTAAAGAACTTTTAATCGGTTTAACGGGTTTAATCGGTTTAATCGGTTTAATCGGTTTAATCGGTTTAACGGGTTTAACGGGTTTAACGGGTTTAACGGGTTTAATCGGTTTAACGGGTATAGATATAGTTTTAACTTTATGACCAGTATTATATTTTGTAGCTTTTGGATTCATAGGACATGTTGCTTTATTTACACCATCGGAACCACATAAACTACATTTTCCTCCTCCATTTTGAATTTTATAAAACATGGACATTAATATAGTGTTATAATCATATTTAATTTTCTTTATTAATATTGTCCTTATAATTTAGAACAAAAGAATAATGATACATATAGTAAACTCCATCAGCTTAACTCTCTTTCAATTACATAACGAATAAAAACACAATAATAGTGGTCGATTCTATTTATGTACCAGGAGTTAAATTGGAATCATGGTACATAAATGGAAACTTTAAATAATTGATGGCTCTATTTTAAGTATTTAATATCATAAATTCATTTAGAACAATCAATTGGTTAATTAACTGAAAAAATTGTTCGGATCTCTCTTTATCTCTCTCAACTAGACGATTAAAAATGGGTCATCAGTGTCACTATGAAGCTTTTCTCGAATTCGCGAAAATTCACAAAGAAACTATCATCAAAGCTGTAAATGAGTATATTCTCTCTCAAAAAAGGCCATTGCCTCCACCCGCTCCCACACGCATCACCGATTGGTCCAGAACCGAACCTGAAAACTTGGAACTGGCCCATCTTATTAAATATGCCTTAAATGGGGAAGATTCTGCCCGTGTGGAAATAATCAGTCTCGATGCAAAAGCGTCAAACTGTGGGATGGATTGTTATTCAATTTGGATTTCCTATGATGGTAAAAGAACGGGAAACCATGCAAAATTCCTAAAATGTATCGCACATTTCTTGAAGGACACAGTGGTTCACGTGGATGATGAAGACGAAGGAAGAGTCAACTGGACGTTCGAGGCTGGCGTGTTGACAGAACAGAGCGATTGTGACATCATTAAAGACCTATGGAAGGAAATCGCGGAGTTAAAGAAGGAAATTGCGGAGTTGGAAGCAAAGTAAATTAGAATTAACAACGATATATACTTTGATGATCTTTGAAAGCTCACAAATAGTGAATCATATATCTATGTTTTATGTTCCATGACTATTATTATATGTGGAAACATGAATAACAAAATCAATTAATCCAAAAAACTATTCGATTCGTGTGGATTCCATATGGATCAGTTGCAGAACAAATACCCTAAAGGAAATGATGCATGGGATCATTATTTACATAGACTAACAGGAAAAGAATATCACTACAATCGATTAGATAATCAATGGCATATAACGAACATTTAAACTAATTATTAGACGCATAAGAGACCAGTATATGAACATATATATTGTTCTGGGTTATTGAAGTAAAAATGGTAACTGTCAGTTATATCATAAGATCCCATTTCTATGAATATTATAGAGTGCAATAGGTCTGCGCCCGGGAATGTGTTTTCATCTAGGTTAGATGTAATAAATCTCATTGGGTTGGATTTACCACATGTACATGTGGGCAACCTATTTATAGATGTATAGGATTTGAATGTACTTTTAGTGATACAAATACAGACAATTATGGGTCTAATACAGATATAGTGCCTTTTTTGGGGTTATGTGTTTTCAATGCACGAGACACTGTAGTCGTTCAAACAGTGATAGTTATTGGCGGTGAATTTTAATTATATAATTGAATTATTTGCAGCAAAGAGAATAGACATTAATAATATGTTTGTTAATGGCTATGCTTGGTTTCGGGTTTGTGTCGCTCGTAGTGAGTTGAGATCATAACCGTCATAAATGCATCGATATTACGCTAAAAACCATTAAGCTTGAGCATTTTTACATAATCATTTGTAACTAGAGCATCTTCACTGTACTGTGAATGCTCTTGTATAGTTCCATTTTCAATTATGTAGTATTTATCAGGCCACGCCTGATATGACTTTTCAAAATCATCCGTCCAAGTATCAATATATACAGTGTATGGAAAATCATAGTCAATTACAAATTTTTGGGCACGCTCTATCCTGTCTTCTATACTTGAATGTACTTGAGGATGATCAGTTAATCCTAACGGCCATTTTACACTATGTGCCTCATTAATGTGTACAAATACAAGATTAATATTTGTAACTTTGAGTTTAATTAACTCTTGTAACCTTGCCATAAATGGGGGTCAGCTGGTACTGAATGCAGCTAACAACGTTTTAGAATGTACTTTACTTTCAATTATCGACGAAAGCATCGTAATGTTTCCTTTCAAATCAAATAGTTTGACATCAGGATATTTATCACCAATTGTAATCTTAGGTGTATCATAATATAATAGGCGATTTTCCCTTAAATATACAACACTATTCATAATTTCTTTATCACACTCCCGTGAATTTTTATAATATACATTAATTGCATTACGATACATGTCTAAATTTTCATCAGATGAATTAAATTCAAAACATGTTAATATTTCCCTCTGTATTACTTTATTTCCTTCCAATGAATATAACCCCCCCCATGATATGTAATATGTTTCTGTCCTCGCTCTGACATATACAATTTATCTTCAGCTCGTAACATATTCAACATTAATTTACGATTACATAAATCTATATATGTAAATTTTTTCATGTTACTTTGTTTACCCATTAATTACAATATATTGTAATTTTTAAATATAATTTTTAAATATAATTTTTAAATATAATTTTTAAATATAATTTTTAAATGTAATTTAATATAATTAATCATAATATAATTAAAGGGACAATGTCACCTTTAGCTGATATTTCGTAAGGTTTATAACTTACTATAAATATAGTATATTTCCCTTTATAACTATCATCTACAGTTATTTTGAGTGAGTTTGCTCCTATGGTTCCCATAGGGATAGATAATAGTGGATGTGGTGAATATGTTATTACATATATTGATTTATATCCCATTTCCCAATCATATAATATAACATTATTTTGAAATTTATTTTTCATTATATGTTTGCATTGAACAGAGTCATATATCATGTTTATGCCATGACATTTGTTAGCTTTGGTGTAATATGTAGTTTTTATATTACCGTTATATTCTTCATCAAAGAGAATGATAATATCCTGAACAAGCATAGTATTTAAATCATATTCATTTGAATTATCTCCGTAAAAAGGACCTATCCAATAATCGAATAACGGTACTTTTAAATCACTGTACAATTTCCTATTATTTATTGATAATATATCAAACTTATTTAGTACACGGAGTTCATCACTATCAAGTATGATATAATCTGTGTAAATTTTAGGAGGTTCTTTAAATTTACCAAAAATTTCCAATTCAGTTGAAAAATATATCGAGGGAAACAAATTCTTCATTATGGAGAAAAATAGAGGTAATTTTATTAGCGCATTTCCGTCAACTTCATCAAATATTATTCCATATAACTTATTATATACACAGAGTCTTTCTTTACTGAAAGAACATATATGTTTATCATTGCATTTGAAAATTATTTTTTCAATATCATGAAATCTAGCATTAACATAGATTTCTTTATTAATACCTTATCAAATTTTACATTATAGGTTGAGCCATTAAACGACATATCGTATTTTTTGTTATGGAACAGACAATGTGTATGTCTAGGTGGAAGTTTAAAATTCTGACTAAATACACATATATTATTTGTCATAGATGGATTACCTGTTTCGAAAAGTGACGAAGCTTTGTACAATGTAATCAAACGTAAAGGGTCTAAACTAGACATATTAATCTAAATTATAATATTCTTTTTTAAGATTATCGTTATACATTTAAATTAGTAATGACAGGAAGTTCAATAAACCTTCATAATTGTATGTCAACTGTATCCAATTATGAAGGTTTATTAATATAATGTAGAGACTTTGCAACTTCGTTGTATCCAAATAATTTTTAGGATATTATATATTATAATGACTGATATTGTTGCCGAAATGACTAAAGAGATGAATATTACGGATGATATGCTAAATAATTTACAACAACAACAACAAGGTCATAAAATGGATCAAGCTGGACAGCAAGGACATTATGGTCAGCAAGAACAATATGGACAGCAAGGACAATATGGACAATCAAATGAAACCGGTATAGATTTTTCTAATATGTCACCTCAACAACAGATGCAGATGATGGATAATTTTAATAATCAATCAGAACAACAACAGCAGCAACAGCAACAACAACAACAACCGCAGCAACCGCAGCAACAGCAACCACAGCAACAGCAACCACAGCAACAGCAACCGCAGCAACAGCAAGAACCGCAATATGTTCCTGAATCAGAAGAATCCGACACATCAGCTTCGGAATCAGAACAAGAGGATAATATTGTTGATATACCAAATAATGACCAAGACCTTCAAGCCATTGAAAAACTTGGACTTACTGGAAATCCAATGGGATGGACTGATACTATTATTAGTTATTTAAGAGATCCTATTATTATTATTGTCGTGTTTTTCCTGTTAAATATACTACAAGTTGATACTTTATTAAAGTCAGTACTTCCCGCACTCTTTCATAAGTATATATATGCTTATATTGGACTAAAGGGGTTAATTGCAGCTATAATGTTTGCTTTAGTTAAACTAACTATTGTATAATAAAAAAATGAACTATCTTTACTCATTAATGAACAAAGAAATATTAAATATATCAACAAAGTTTATACTTTTATTATTATATATAGTACAGATAATATTCAGTAGTTTATCTATAGACTACTGTAGGATACCAATAATACTGACACTTACTGTGTCAGTATTATGTATATTGTCATTAATATTGGAATGTATTTATATATATAATAATGGTGTCGCCTCAATATCATCTTCAAATATTAATCCAGGATTAATAATTAAAAACTCTACATTTATTACATTTGAGATTATAGCAATCGCGTTATTATATGATGCTTACAATTGTGTTAATTGTATTATTATTATATCTATTCATAGTGTGTTAATATTATTTCAGTTAACGTGTATAATCTCTAATATTTATAAGTATTTACGACATCACAACAAATCAAAGAGCATTATATTTAACCCTCAGTTAAATTTCGACAATCCAGTTATTTACACATCTCATGTATAAAATTGAACTCGAGTATAATTTTATATGTCTATAACGGAGACTTTAAGTAAAGTATTTTTATTGAATATTTTAATTACAAATATTATATTAATGTTTGCAAGTATTATACTGATAAGATACTGTAAAATACTTGCAATAATATATATTGTTATATCTTTAATATGTAACTTATATATTATATATAAGTTACATAGAAATAAATATAATATAAAATTTAATGTAATTGAATGTTGTGTCGCACTATTATTAAATATAGTAGTACTACTGACATATTATGGGGTATGTGGTTCATATAGGGCTTTACCTATAATTGTAGCTATCAATTGTAGTTTTATTATTACTTATATGTTCAGTACACATGGATTTTGTATGTTTCATACTGATAATACAAGTACGTTTATTGATATAGTAGCAGTGTCGGACTCAGATGAAGGGTCTTCATTGCCCACGACAGAGCCTGTAGCAGTGAGACGTTTTACATCGGTTTGATTATGAACGTAATGGATTAATTACATTTACATGGGTGTCATTTGACATTTCACTCTCGTTTTCATTATAATCGCTTTCACTATCATCACCCAGACCATCATCGTTAAAAAATTCATCATCTCTTTCATCTACACATGTTAGTAGTCTGTTGATATCATCTGCAAATCCTTGCTCAATCTCATACATATCTCTAACTTCCTCTATAATGTCTTCAATATTACAATTTGGTTGGACGAATCTATCTTTAATAATATCGAATATTTCAGTAATATTAGAATTATCAGACATGTCATAAATGTCATTTATTTGAGAAAAAAACATATTATATTGCTGTGATCTTGATTCTGTCATCAAATACACCAGTCCGATCATTTTTTCCTGAAATTAAAAAACAAACAATTATGTAAAGTCAAATACATTTATAGATAGAGTACCAGTGTCGGACTCAAATGAAGGCCGACCCTTTGATAGTAGTGACAATGGATTATTTAACTTTACATGGGCTTCATTTTAAAATTCAATATGGCATTTTAATTAATTACCTTGACTATCATAGCCTAGATGTACACACGTGAGTATTCTAGTGATATCATCCAGTAATGCTTCCGGAATCTCATATCTATCCGTAACTGTTTCCATAATGTTATTAATATTACAATTTGGTTGGATAAATAGAATTTTGATTATATTTAACATTTCTCTCATATTCAATATTTCATTAATATCATCTATAAGATGATAACGGAGATTTAGTTGGGTAAAAAATGTATTATATTGGAGTGCTCTTGGTTCAGTCATTAAGAAACTAGTTTTAACATTTTTTTGAAAGCAAAGAATTAATGTATTTCGTTGCATTAGATTGTCTATTTTTTTACTTTAATTTCTACAAGATATCTCATCCTAATTTGAGATGTATTATAAACTATGTACTCATCATATTCTAAAAGATTCGAAGAATCTAAGTTAACTAACTTGCCTATAGGAATAATAAGCCCATTGTCTTGTATAATATTTTGAGAGGTATCTGGTTGACACCTCCCTACACCTTTTACTGAATGAAATCCGTCAGGAGCTTTAACATAGTGCCGTGACCGTATGTTATTATGTGTTGTTCCAAGTGCTACTTCACAGAGGATCATAAACCCAATTCCATCTGTGTTAGTACGTACATAATTTGCGCTTTTACTACTGCTATTGGCAAAATAAATTCCATTACCAAACATCTTACCAGTAATTTGGGCACTCGGTTTAAGGAGAAAGCTAGATGTCATAATACCTGCTATATTTTCTATGCGTGTACCATGCCATAACAATTGTCTATTATGTAGATTTTGGTATTTTTTGAACCGTACAATTTCTGAAGATTTATTTATCTCATATAGATTACGCATAGTATAATTAATTGTATGAGTAGATCCATAGTTCGTACTTAAATATTTTTGTACCATATCTATAACTGTTTGATTTGTTACATGTTTAATACATGTATTTAGACTTATTAATTGTTGTCTTGGTGTTTTATCCTTAGATTTTCCTAGGTAACTAATATACGTTAAATCATCAAGTAATTGTTGTTTATTTGATATTGCTTCTATTGTATCTATAAGTTCCAATGCTTTAGTACCAGATGATGTTGGGATTGCGCTATAAAACATAGAGTTCAATTCCATTAATTTATTTTTTCCTTCCATTTTGTCAATGGCTATCTTAATTTGATTTAATATATCACCTGCATAATCTAATTGTGTCTTACTAAGAGCCCCTAAAGGTAATTTCCTATGATCTATACTATGTTCCGCTGCAAAACGCTGATAACCTTTAACATCAAAAATAGTATTAACAAGATATTTTAATTTATTAGACAATGGTGGCTCTTGCATCATTTTTACATCATGTGTCTCTTTAACAGCAAACTTAGTTGCCACAAAATGATATTTACCTTGTTTTGGTATTTGGCCATTGAAACGAGTATCCCATATAATACCTGTTTTATCATTAAAAATATTTGTAAATTCCACTATAGCAGATTCTTTATCAAGAAAACAATCTATATTTACGTTTCCGTTGTATCCTACTCTTCCAGAGCGAGTATATATAAAATATGCCTCTTCGTTACGTGTGTACATTTGCATTATGTATGATTTGTTGCTATTTGTCTTGAGATCTGATAAATTTAACATGCAGCAATATGGTAAATTATCCTCATATACAAATTCAGTATTTAAATGTGTTAATAATTCAGGACAGTATTTATCAATTTCAATAGTTGACATTAATTAATAATATTTAATCATTTTCATATGTTTTTTAATTAAATAATATTTATCAATGATTCTAGATCAAAGTTATAATTTGTGATTCTAGTTCCTCGAAGTTTGTATCCATTTCAAGGTCATTTGCACCAAACATCATGTCTAGATAGTCTTCTCTTAAAAAACTATAAATATCTGTTTTTGATGTACTTATTTCTACTCTATTAAATCCTGAGTTATGTAAAATCTCATCTATTATCTCTATATCATGTAAATCAATAAATGTTTTAAGTTTAATGACATACTGTTCAGCAGTATCTAGCTCCTCATAAGTAACTTCATGTGTAATAATATCAGGCATCTTTTCAAGTTCCTTAATTTTATTATTAATACGATTAATTACTCTAGTTGATTTAGTTGATTTAGATACAAGTACCCTATGCATAGCAGCTATATATTCTGGTGGACCACCGATAATATCGTATGGATCAATGAATTCATCTTCTTTTTTGATAAATAGATCAACAATTTCATCAGCATTTAGACCCATATTCATGTTCTCTGCTGTTAAAGGGAGAAAAGATTTTGTCCTAAATTTAAGTGCATCTTTTTTTATATCAGACATTAATTTACTTGGTTTTACAGGTTTTGTTTCCTTTACTAGTTTTATTGGTTTTATTGCCTTTATTGCATTTATTGTCTTTATTGCGTTATGTTTCAGTGGTTTTGGATTTTTAGAATATGGATTTAACGGACATGTAGATTTGTTAACTCCTGGTGCATTGCACATACTGCATAATCCTCCTCCTATTTGATAGTTTCTATACATATATAATAATAATATAATTATTAAATTAATTATCATTATCAAAGTAATTTACTTTGATAATGATTATCAAAGTAATTTACTTTGATAATGATTATTACTAATTAAACATAATTGTAGAGTCAGACGTGTCTTGTCTGTATTGGGATGAAAATCCACAAAATGTCATTGTAACATTTTCCAATTTTTCAATATATGAATCCATTGATTCTTTGGTATCGAAGTATGCTCGTCCATAATCAAAAAATCTGTCATAAAATATAATAATAAATGTTGATGGGTATCGCAGTGGCTCAGTCATTAAATTTATACTCCGATCAATTTTGCACTGGTAAATGTATCAAAGTTATTATATATCTTTGCCAAAAAGGGAATGTGTAATCATCTAGTCTTTAAAGTTTATCATCAATATACCATTCTTCATTGGTTTGATTATCAGCTTTATTATAATGGCTGGTCCATTAATTCTATGCAACTTACCATTAACATACCATTTTTCTATAGATTTTCCACCATTTTTCCTATAGTATATAATTGCTGCTGGTCCTTCAGTACAATGACGCATACCATTAATAAACCATAATTCTATAGTTACATTATCTTCTCTCCAATACCGGAGAGCTGGCCCGTCAGGACCATGAAGTTTACCATCAACTAACCATTTTTCATTTGTTTTTTTGCCATCTTTCCATACACTACGGATGCTAATATTATTTTTAGTCCAATTAGTTCCTTCTATAACAATTCCATATGTATCATTATTTATGTAATTGTTAAGGTAATACACCCTTTCTATCAAATCTTTTATTGGAATATCTTTAGTATTATGTATTCCAAGGTTCCTTATTATGTCCTTTGCAACTATATCTTTAAAATAAGTACGAATAACAGATAAATTCTTTTTATTTGATATTTGTACTTATTTTAATTCCATATAAGTAAAGTAGTTAATAATTGATGGAATAAGATCAGATATTTCATTCTCACTTACAATATTTATATGAGAATCTGTCAGTATAATAAATTATTTTATTATAATTTATTTTATAATAATTTAGGAAGGGTTATTTTAATATTTATATATAGATCACCATACTTATCCGTATGTCCACGTGGCATACCCATACCACTTAATTTCAATGGTCTAATCTGTTCAATTGTTGTTCCTCCATATGATTGTTTTATTATTTTACTTTTACCATTGAGTAATGGTACAATAACTGTAAATTCGTTTACATATTGTTTCAATGAAACATGTGTTTCCATATATAAATCATATCCTTTACGTGTAAATGTATTGTGTGGTTTTTCAATTACAGTAAATTCCATAGGTATATTACCTTTATTTATTCTTATAATTTTATCAATAGGGCAACCAGGCTCTATTATTACATTTACTAATTTTGTTTTGTTTCCCTTAATATTTACGGACTCTAATCTATTAACACCATTATATATATCTTCTAATGATAATGCAATCTTAGCGGTATATGTATTATTATTTATGTTACGTTTTTTGTTCATTATAAGATTAAGAATATCTGGAGATAAATGCCAGACCTTTGTATTTTTTATATTTATCTTTCCTGTGTCCATTTTAAATATACCAGATGCATCATATGTTTGTCTTTTATTAATATCACTCAACATATCATAAGCTTCATTTATTAACAGAAACATATCTGTAGTAGTACCTTTATTTTTATCAGGATGATATTTTAAAGCTAATGTACAATATGCATCCTCGATTTCGGATTGTGTACATTTTGTATCTACACATAATACTTTATAGTATTCTTTTGAATCCATTGTTCTTAATTTATATTGTGTATTTTTTCTAGCATCATATTATATAATGTCGTCAAATCCACATAACGGATTTCCATCTGGATACTTTAAAATAAGGAGTCGGTTAAATGGTAAATGTTTAACACCTGAAAATAATAATATATTAAAAGGAGCAACTTTAGTTATGGCTGCACCAGATAGTACATCCGATCAATTATGGTATGTTAATAAACTTGGATGTCTAATAAATAAGCAGTCAGGATATACAATTGATGTTAAAGACAGTAATAAGTCAAATGGAACACGTTTACAGTTATGGACAATGAACGGTGATTCTAATCAAATTATGTCGGTTGATAATACTGGTCGTATTACTACTAAATTACATGGTAAAAACATAAGTTATGATGAAAATAATCATGGAAATGCACCTGTATATATATGGGAAAATTATAATGGTCCATCACAAAAATGGTACTTTGAACGTAAGCCACATAACGAAACAATACAATTACTACATTCATATAATGGGTCACATGGAAGTAAAAAGATTAATGGGAATAAAATAGTTTCTAGTGCAGAGTATACTTATCAAACATGGATGAAATTAAAGCGTTTTGAACCAGGTAAAAATAAGGGTATTTTAGTTAGATCAAAGGACGAAGACTCTACTGAACAACGTATGCCCGGTATTACAATACTCAAAAATAAACCAACATTCTTTTTAAGCTTGACTACAATTAAACAATGGGATGATGCATGTGAAAAAAATAATACAGAAGTAGAGCTAAATAAATGGATAAATATCGCAATGGTTGTAAAGCACAACATATTAATGTTTTATATTGATGGAAAACAAGTAACGAGATGTAAAATTGCACAAAATATACCAGCGTCCACTGATATCCCTCTATGGATCGGTTATGATAATTCTCATCTTAAATTACACAATCTAGAATACTCTAATCATGCTCTAAAACACTCTGCAATAAAAACACATATGAAACGAAATTCGCCACATAAATCAAATAAATCTAATAAATCTTCATCTATAGATGCAGGAGTCACTATTGCTAGATTAATTTCCAATGGTTCGCATCCAAAATGCCCCGCTAGAAAGGGAAGATTAAATGACTATGCGTGGTGTGCAGCAAAAGCTAATGATAAATATTATTTACAGCTTGATTTAGATCGTAAATATCATGTATCACATTTATTAACTCAGGGTCGTAAAGATACAGATCAATGGGTAAAACAATATAAGGTAAGCTACAAAGAAGATAAACACACAGGACATAAATGGATTAAATTACCTAAAATATTTACTTCTAATCATGACAGAGATACCATAAAAAGAAACAGTATAGATATTACAACAGAGGCTATTCGTATACATCCTATAAAATGGAATAAATATCCTTCTATTCGTGTTGGATTATCAGGAAGAGCCGCATCAAGTGTATTAATTAAGGATTTTACATCTAATGGAACCCTAACTGACTGTGGTCCAAACCAAGCCAGATTATCAGTTAAAGGAAATTGGTGTTCTGTTGATAAAAACAGCAAATATTATTTGCAGGCAAATTTAGCAGATAACTATAAAATTAGTAAAATATTGCTTAAAGGACGTACTGAAAATGACCAATGGGTAAAAACCTATAAAATAAAATATAAAAACATAGACGGAGACTGGGTTAATTATAAGGATACATTACATGGTAATAAGGACTCAATATCGATAGTATCTACAGATGTTAATTTTTCAACTAAGGCCATCCGTATTTATCCAGCTACATGGAATAATTGGCCATCTTTAAGTATTGGTTTCGATGGTTCAAAACATACTGATAATAAATGCGCACAATACAAACACCTATCTATTCATGGCAAGGATGAACAGGAACGTAATCTTAATATGGATGAATATAATAAGGATTGTCGTAAAATTTCATATTTTGATCATATTAACATTGTAAATAAACATAAATTAGATTACGAAAATGCCTATAACATTGTAGCTAAAACCAAAAAGGCTAAAGAATCTAAATCTGAAGAATTAAAAATGTTAAAGGATAAAATAAAAGTATTAGATAAGAGCCTAAAAAAGGCTTCAATGGAAATAGAAATAGAAAAACATAAAAAATGTCCACCTACTTCTAAATGTTTACCTATAATTAACCCAATAACTACAACAGCAAGTAAACAATGTGATATTAACTCATTTGATATTAAAACTCATGGTAACTTCCATAAATATGTTCTTTCAAGCAATATTAAGGCATGTCCCTCTCCTCCAGTTACAGCACATTCATCAAATATTAATCTTACTAAAAAAGCCAAAGAGTGTTTAGCTAATTTTGAGAATAATAATATAGATCATATATCCAATATGAGTGGTGGTAGTATATCATCTACAAGCGATTTTGGGGTTATCCTCGAGTTACGTAATGCTGACACTGTCGAACGTGCATTTAAAGATGATCCTTATAGTATCACTAAACACAAGGATTTTAATAAGCTTATGAAAGATTATATGTTAAAATCTAAATGTGATACACAACAAGTCAATGAAAGTATCAAATTGCATCCCCAGTACAAAGCACTTATGGATAAATATGCTTTACGTGATAATAGTACATGTCCCCCCGTATATAAACCGGTAAATGGTGATGCTATAAAAAAATTAAATGAATTATCAAAAAAATATAAGGCTCTTTCAGCTGATATTAAAGAACATTCACAATTTGTACCATTAATGAAAAAATATTCAAAAGGAAAGGACCCTGAAACTAATAAATATATACCATGTAGTACAGATCTATTATCATCAAGTGACAAGGAACAGACTAGGAAAATATTAGGAGATATTACTAAGCATCCAGGTATTAATGATTATGTTAAAATAAAAGATGTGAATTCTATGTGTCAGAAAATAGTCAATAAAGCTGCAAATACAGTAAATACTGATATATCCAAACATCCACAATACCGAGCACTCATGTCAAAATATGCTATTAAGGATGGAACTACTTGCCCTCCTACATATAAACCATGTATTCCGAGAAAACCTATTTCAGAGATACCTATTACTTCACATCCAGACATTGTAAATTATGTCTCTAAATCTACCGTTAAAAAGATTGTACACGATGCACGTAAGATTAAAACTCAGATAGAAAAGGCTAACGAGGTTATACAAAATCAACTTTATCAGATAAAATTATTGCAAAATACCCCAATTAAACCAATTCATGAACATCCTAGCTACAATAATTTAATAGATACGCATAGAAGAACCCCTATAACACAACATCCAGACATGCATAAATATATGCTTAAATCACAATTGCCCGCCCTTATAGATCGGGAATGTCGTAAGAATTTCAAATAAGTTTTTTATATAAACCTGAACGGCAATTACTGTATTATAACGAGTACAAAGGAATCATTTAATATATCAGTAACACTTAATGAATACATTAGAGATAATATATGTCCATAAATAATTGAATCAGAAAAACACGATTTATCTCTAAGGTATTATTTCATAAACGAAGATGACTTTAACCGCATAGGATATGATAATACTCTGTATAGAATATGTTAATATATGAATATGAATTAACGAGTAATTTTGATTAGTATACCATAATACTTAATTTATAGTTGTTCAAGAATATTACTATGAATAAATATAATGTTATTATTTTTTATCCTATAAGAATATAATGAATAATGTTTATGATATAACTAACCATGTTGATTATACAAAACACATGGATGATTTTATACATAAAGACAAGGTCAACGTTTTATTACAAAAATATATAACAGAAGCAGCACAGAAAAAACAAACCTTTGAACAATTAAAGGATATAATAGCAAAACAACAGGTAGCTATAGGTAAATGTCCTAAACTACCTAAACCTGATATATGTGCCAACAGAGACATTAAAAATCATCCGGAATATATTAAGGTTATTAATTTGCTTAAAAAAATAACAGATAAACCAAAACAATGCACAAATTCTAAAATAGAGAAGGCTCAAACAAAATTAAATATATTGAAAAAAAAATGTGGGATGGAAATTGAGTGTAAACCTTGTAAAACAATTAAACATATTAATGAACCTATAGAACAGCATCCACATTTTAATAAATTAGTTCGAGAATTACATAAAAAAGGACGAAGTCATAAAGATATTCGTAACCATCCAGATTATGCCTACTTCAAAGCTTTTTATATAAGACAGATAGAGGAACTTTCCTCTCAATTAAATAAAGTATCAAAGAAAGTTCCAGACCCTTTGCTCCCTATAGTATCGATGGCTCCTGCCCCTGCTAAAGTAATTAAAGCACAGAAACCATATAAAGCTCATAAACCTTCTAAACCGGCTCCAATTAGAGATCACAGACCTCCGTCTAAACGTGCGCCTATGGGTATTAGCATCCCTATTGCTCCAATTACTCATATCCTGTCGCAGAGACGACATTAATAAAGACACATTTATGTAGTACAGTGAAACTTGTATAATTGGTTGAATATTATAGAATTCTCATTTTTTACAACTCATCAGACTCAGTTGTAATATTATCTCAATCTATATGTCCATAGATTGAGCTGATATAGATTGAGATAATATTTTGATTCGACCAAATGTCATTTAGGTAGGTATGTAACCATCAAAAGCCTTCTGTGCCATCACGAATATCAAAACAAAATTATCCTATTTAATAGGATAATTTTGAATTATGTACAAGGAGCTTATTAAGTCCCAATAGTTACGGTTGGGACTTAATAATAGACAGATCCACTATTTATTATATTGTCATCAAACTTGAACGACATTTACTTATGTTATGCAACTGTTAAGAAAATAACAAAGCAGTAATTTTTATATTACTGTCATTGCCATGAAGCATAATTTGTAAAATTTTCTGCTTGAATATATGATACAAAAGGCTCTTGTTCTATTATAAGACTTTTTACAAAAAAATATTCATCATGAAGCTCTCTTACATTATTAGACAAGGAGGAGCCCTTATCGATTATTCCAATTACCCGGTGGACTATATCTACATACAATTATAATCTTGTCGTAATATGAATTAAAAACCACTGCACATCCAATTTTGGTTGTGTTCCGCCACACTACTTGTGTGAAATGTCTCATTTTCGACAAAATAAATTTTTTATTATTTTTATAATAGTTGTCGATTTCATCATAAAACATATTTACTGCTTGAGATACAGCTGACTTTTTTTAGCATCTGTTGGTGACTTACCTTTGTTACCCCATCTAAGGTCTAATTGATATATATATATATATTCACTTATGTTTTCTTGGGAAAGGTTAGGGTAATGTTCAAGCTTATCATATTTAGGTAACTCATCTGTCCATTGTTTAGTAGCATCTGCTAAAGATTCATCCCATTCTAAGCGGCCAGTGTCCTTATGTAAGAAACGTTTCTCATTATGTGTATTTAATATTGTTTTTTGAAAATTGTCTAAGTTCTGAGTATTAGACCATTCTATAAATTATTTTTGTTTTTCTAATATTAATATTAATATTATTAAAAGACGTAATAGTCATCACGTGATGAATACTAGTTGTATTAAAAACATATTATAAATAAGTATAATAATGATTATATTATTGGTTTAAAAGTAAGGGTACTCAATCCAAGATACCGTATAATGATACATGAATTCTAATTCGATTCACTACACAAATCAAAGAAGCAAAAACTATAACTGGAACGACAGTAACATTGATAATTAAAATCACTTCAATGGCTATACAGCATAATTTGTAAAATTTTCTGCTTGAATATATGATACAAAAGGCTCTCTTTTAAATTATCTGCTTGAATATGTGATGTAAAACCCTCTTTAAGCTTATATCTACATACAATTACAATCTCATTGTAATATTTACTCCAGTCCCATGCACACCCAATTTTGATTGTGTCCTTCCCCATACTTAATTCGTTGTAATTATGTTTCTTTACTGCAAAGAATGGTTCTCCCTTATCAAGATAAAAATAATATCTGCTGCATTTGCAGCAGATATTATTTTGTCATCCGGTGGCTTATCGGCGCCCTTACCCCAGATAGAACGAGGCTCTGGTGCACTAAATGAAGCTTTATTGGAGATGAAATAAGGTCAGTGTCATATTCCAATATCAATAAGTTCTCTTCAGCTAAGTAATTAGCCCGTGTTTGAGCGCTAGATGCTAAAGATGAATCCCATGTTAATGCGTCAGTGCTAGAGTTAAATGCACGTTTATCGTTATGTGCCGTTAATATTGTTTTTTGAAACTCATTTAAGTCCGTAATCTCTACCGCAGTCTCTACAACTGTTTGTTCTTGTTGGGTTTTTCGGTTGGGTTGCTTCTGACGGTTGTGAGGGAACATTGTCCGTAACATCGTTCTTTGTAGCTCGTGACTAAATACCCATGTAAGGGTCGATCTTTTACCTGTTGTTTTCTTCCATTCCAGTCTTCGAACACCCTTCTTATCAATTTTATCCTTTTTAAGTGTATACTTAATACTATTTTTAGACGAAATTTTCTTTAAAATATACTTATTCTTAAAATATTTTATCTTGAACTTAGGTAATTTATTATTTATCACACTTATATTTGTATATTTATCCTTACTAACATCATAGGATTCCCACATCCCGTCGAACAATACGTTTTTGTTTACGTATTGTTCGACCACCCACCATATCAGGTATGGTCATTTCAGTACATATTAAACTTACAATAACTACAACTACTAATATTAATACGCTAATTAATATTTCCTTTATTACTAAGGATCTTAATATTAATCATATATATATATATGATTAATATTATTAATACTATTAGTATTCATTACACAATGAATACTAATAGTATTAAAAAAAATATTATGACTTTAAGTATAATGAATGATTATATTACTGCTTTAAAAGGAAGGGTACTCAATCCAAGATACAACAATAACTGGCTAAATGTTCTAAAATAATATAGATTATTTAGTTATAAATGATGTTATTAAAAAAATAACAGAATATTTTATTCGATGATACATATGCATATGTTGTAATACCTCGATCACATGACGCCGTATATAATGTTCGATACATATTATATACTGAACATGAAGGAATATATACAGTATTATACAATACAGATGATCCTGTAATATAGATAGGATATTACCCTAAATCAATAAATGATGCTATGTATTTAGTATGTACGGTATAATGATACACGAATTAGGATTCCTCTCACTACTTAAATCAAAGAAGCAAAAACAATGGGTTATACAAAGATTATATATAACGCTATTGCATTTCAAAATAGGCATGTAAATTATTCGGTAACTACAATAAAATTAAACCAATGTATGACATATAATTTATTATATGTCATTTCCCAATACTGTTTTAATTTTTCTATGTATAACAGCATTATATTCACATTTTAATTTCTCCGTATAGTACCAATATATACTTAATAGTTGCGCTGTTTCCCAGTCATGTTCTGTTACAGGACGCATTTTGTTAATAAACCATAATCTGTTGTTAGTTTGTTCTTTAGGTAGTGCTTTGACAGTATACGTTATATGGTCTGCTGTTATAGTATAGGTGTTATTCATATAACATCTATAAATCGTTCATTTTTTATAAAAATGCATTCAAAAATTAAGGGACCAATATTACATGTAAATTATTCATTTATTTTGAATGGGATTAAAAATAAAGGAACAATCTGTAAATTATTATATTTACAGAAGTATATGTCAAGACAACAAGGTGGTTTACTAGATATGTTATTTAATGACAATCAACAAGTCCAACAGAAAGCTGGACAACGTGGACAGCAGAAAGCCGGACAGCAGAAAGCCGGACAGCAGAAAGCTGGACAGCAGAAAGCTGTCCAGCAGAAAGCTGGACAGCAGAAAGCTGGACAGCGTGTCCAGCAGAAAGCTGGACAACCTGGACAACAGAGAGCCGGTCAACGTGGTCAACAGAGAGCCGGTCAACAGAGAGCCGGTCAACGTGGTCAACGTGCCGGAACCCAACAGCGTGGCGGGGCTGGTTATGACGCTCAACGTGCTGTTGCAAGTGCTAACTTAGCCAAGGGCGAAGCAGGCCGTTCTGCATGGGTAGAGGAAGTAAAAGCTGTCCAAGACGCAAACCCTGGTATGAGTTACGGTGAAGCTTTGCACTACGCATCCCAACACCGCAAGGAAGATGACCCAAATTATTTGACAGTCAAGGAACGTGTTGTGGCAAGTTACAAACCACGTAAAGCTTCAGATGTTAACTGTGCACCGGGAAAAGCCTGTCCAGGTGCTTATAACAGCCCTGCTACATCTACCTTCCGTCCTGGTAGACGCAATAAGAGCAGAATGACTCAACAGTCCGCCGTTGACGCTTTACGTGAACACTACAGATCCATTGGACAAGCTAAAGGAGGTAAAAATGGCATGAAATCTGCTACCAAAGCAATGCGTCAAGATATTTCAAAACAACGCAAAGGAGCCCCATTAGTACCTTGTCCTACTAAATTAAATTCCCTCGGACGTCGTGTTGTAGATAAAAATGCTGACGGCTATGCCCAATGCAGAGATAATTGGTTGTTCCGTAACGACCCTACAAAATATGATATGGAAGGTGTTGATCACGGAGAAAGTAAAAAGAGTTCTGCCTATGGTAAACGTCGTTTAAACTCTGCTCGTAAATAAGTAAATTTGTAGTTTTTAATTCATAATTAATAAATAATATATAATTTATTAATATTATTTCATTAACTCATGAAGTCTCGTAATCATTTCATCCCATTCACTATCATAATTAAAACATAAATAGTTGTTATTGTACATTATTAGCATATCATTTTCAGGACCACCTCTTTGTTTAAATACAGTTTCATTTGTATGTTTACGCTCTGCAACAACTACAATGTTTCTATTGCGATTTTCTTTATTAATAAGATTTACATTCATACTCGATAATATATCAGTAACATTTATAGCCCTTATACTATACCGATCCAAAAGATACTGATTAATTCTGTGTAATCTTTCAGTATCCAGTGGTTTACCTATACGAATATCATTGGTTGATTCATTTCTATCATATTTTTCTTTTTCGTTTGTTATTAAGCAACATTTCTTATATTTTTTACCGCTATCACATGGACATAGTTCGTTTCTTTTTGTTTTTGTCATTAATAATTAATGTTCGCTCATTTTTCTTTAATTTAATAAAGGACTATTTAATAGATGCCTAAATCTTCAGGGAGTGAAATTAAGATAAAATTAAAAAAATTTAAAATGCAATGGATTAAAAACAATAAAATTATTGTTATGATAGGATCGCGTGGACGTGGAAAATCAACAATTCTTTTAGATTATCTGTATCACAACCAAGATATACCATATGCTTGTTGTATCGCACCTACAGATTGCTATAATTTCACATTCACGCCATGTATTCCAAGTAGATTTATATTTGCTGAGTACTCTCCAGAATTAGTTGGAAGTTTCCTGAAACGACAGAGATTTATAAAACAAAAAAAAATGGAGGCTTCTATGGGCATAGGAGAATCTGCTTATGCAGATGCAGATTGTAGAGGTCTTCTTATAATGGACGATTGTTTAGCCTCAAATAAGGGTTGGAGAAAAGACGAGGCTTTAAAATGGATTTTTTTTAATGGTCGTCATGCAGACATAACTTATATATTAACTATGCAATATCAAGTAGGTATAACACCTGACTATCGTTCAAATATTGATTGGATTTTTCTATGTAAAGAAAATAAAAAGGTTGAAAGAGAAAAATTATGGAAATATTATGCAGGGATTTTCCCAAACCTCAATATGTTTGAACAGATTTTTTTGAGTTGTACAGTTGATAAAAAATGTATGGTAATAGATTCATTATCTGAATCAGATAAAATAAACGATCAGGTTTTTTGGTTTAAAGCAACAATTAGGGGAAATTTTAGATTGTGTTATGATGATTGGTGGGTAGATAATGATCATTACATAAAAAAACGCATGACAATATCAAGTTCTGTCGAAGGCAATGGAACAGGACCCGGTATGAAAACTTTAAATGGAAAACATAATGATATTGGACAAACAGATAAGACTGAACAAGATGACTATTACAAATATACTGGAGGACGCGGTAAACTCAGGTTTAATCTCGATATGAGTGATGAAGAAGAGGAAAAATATGAACAGGATGATTATCAGTATATCCATAATTCTAATACTTAATAGTATTCTTCATTACCAAAGAATAATATCGATTTATGTTCAATGTTTTACTGCTTCTTCTTTAGTTGAGTAGAAATTTACACCCGTATAATGATGATGTTTAATATTTGTATCTATTATATCATACACATATATAGATTTTCCAGGAATATAGTCAATACATCGATCTTCATTGGAATAACATCTTCCGTTTACGTTAAATAATATAGAAATATTATTTTTACAATTTGTTATTCTTTTAACTACTGCCTGGTCTGCTCTCATCCGCGAAATCACATTGTCTCGCTGAACACATACTTTATTACAACGATTCATGAAATCATAAACAGTACTATAATCATATTTTATACACTCATTATATGTAATAGGCGCAACAACTGTTGTACCTTTAGGTAGAATTAATTCAGCAACACATTTACTAGTTCCTTTTTTCATCCACACATCTTATACTTCTAAAAACTGTTCTTGCTTTTCTTAAAATAGTAATGCTTGGTTCTTTGTCATTTACTTCATTAAATATATCAGGTTTGGATGTTTGACTATTGTTGTTCTCGATAAATTTAAACACAAGTAGATAAATAAATATATTTGTCATTTTTTTAGTTAACAAAACTATATCCTATATTCCACACTTATGTCCGATAAATTGATCATTTACATTTAATTACAACATTGAACAAAAACATAAATACCTTAAATAACTGCTTGAAGAAACAGTAAATGAATATCTTAAGATTGAACTACCAGAGATCGATGCTCCATATACACAAGAGATGTATATAGGAGGATGTAAGCCTCCTGTACAACCAAATTCAACATGTAACCGACAATGGTGGAGATGCGTACCACATGTATTTATGCACAGGCTTAATGTGTTAGCACATATTGTTGATGTAGCAGATGAATTATGTTTTGATGTAAATTCGTGTTCACCTATTAAAGTAATTGAATAGGTGACTATCGAACAAATAGAAGCTGATGTTAAGCTAATCAGTACTGCAATATTTAAACAACGACCAGATTTGCGATACAATACACAATTTACGTGTTTAAAGATAATCGACGGTAAAAAATTTAAACAAATACTTTCAATTTTAGGCGACCCTGATTCATCTGAAAAGGAGATTGAAAGAAGGGTACTATATAGATAATTTAGATTTAAAAATGATTCTTGTCAATGATTTAATGAATATGACAATGACGGCGAATAAAGAAGTAAATACATTAAGTAAAGTAGTTAGTACACTATTACTAATATGTTACTTGAACACTGTGGTAGGAAATTCGACTACAGTGTTATTCGACTTTTTTTCTATTTAGAACATTTGAGCGTACAGTTAAACATCTTTACTCTGAAAATAGGTATACTATTTGCTGAATTCATGAGTTATCTCTATGATTTTGATATACATATCACTATAATCGAAATAATAATTCCTGTATACAAAATTTGTTATACACCAATTACATTTCTTAATACAGTGATAATTCGTTCTAAAGAGGTATCTGATTTAATAACTGTTGTTACAGGATCTTTATTGATATTCGGATTAATTTGTCTACATATAGACTATTCTGAGTACGGTATGTTATACTTTATGTTAGAATGTATCTGTGTATTGTCTGGATTGTATAAGTTATATTATATAAGGAGATATAAAGGACCTGATAAAGTTATACATACTAATACTGTACGACGATCAGATCGAAATAAAAATTAAAATTCTAAATTACTATTAAAATTCTAAATTACTATTAAAATTCTAAATTACTATTAAAATTCTAAATTACTATTAAAATTCTAAATTACTTTGAAAACATAATTTACAATTTTAATAGTTTTAATAGTTTTAATAGTTTTAATAGTTTTAATTAATAAAAAGCTGTATTTAAGGACACGATTTTTGTAGGTCAGCTTGTTTTACATTCAATATTGGAATTAAATCAGATAATTGAGACCATATATACAAATTACTATGAGATCTATCACTCTCAAATGTATCTATAATGGATGTTCCAGGTGCACCATGACTCCCCCAAGACTGTTCTACAAAAGGGTGTTGAGAACGCTTTATACGTGGATTTAAATGTGGATTGAGAGACATTCTGTTAAGTTCGTCTAATGTAAATGGATATATTAAACTACATGCAGTGTTAGACTTAGGTAAACTACGTAGTTTACTCTCATCAAGTCGATGTTGTGCTAAAATTTTATCTAATTTTTTACCATCTTTTACATGACAGGCAAAGAAATGATGTTCTTCATCATTCCAATATTTCTGTTTTTTTTTCACTACCCAATGGTATTAACAAAGAAATGATGTTCTTCATCATTCCAATATTTCTGTTTTTTTTTCACTACCCAATGGTATTAACAAAGAAACACTGGGTTTCAAACATCCTGTAGTTTCTTCAGACAATTCTCTTATAGCACCAGCCTCGTGAGTTTGTCCTGCATTTTGAACACCACCTAAAGTACTTATTGTATAGGCTGGAACACCACCAGCTGTCTTCAATATCTCCTTATTTACAGCCATAAGATAATATACTTTACCACCTTCACAAAAAAAATGGAACAACATAGTTGCGATGTTTAATGTCACGCGGAGCAGCCATTATATATAATATAATATAATGTATATATTATTTCTATACTAAATTATGTAAATAAATACATTCCTTATTGGATAATTAGAATAAAATAAAGATTATCTTTAATTATTCCGGAATTGGGTCCAGACATGCCTTGTAAATATTGCTACTTTCCATGAAGCTTGGTTCTGATGATATTTCATATTTAATTAAATATGAACCATATATTGGCATATCATTACAATTGTAATATACACGGGATATGTCTCTTTCTCTTCCTGTTTCTTTATTTGTTTGTTTATAATTACGGGGGTCAATACAATACATATAGGTATCATTTACATTAATATCTAATATATTATCTTCTTGGTAGGCAATATCTAATTCATGTTGATATTTAGGCGAGTATAATATATAATGGTCTGTACATTTTAGGCACCAATATATTGTGCGATTAGCAAATACTTCAATGTATTGTGTTTTTAAGGTGTTATATTCATCCCTTGTTATCCGTCTAACTTTCCGATATGAACCTCCGCATCTCGATGTTTGAGTTCCATTCCAAAAATCTACTTTAGCATCGATACGTTCTAATATACACCATTTACTATTGTTAGAATACTCGTTTTCTAAAAAACTAGACTCTTTTGTGGGCATAAAATAATAGTCATTCCCGGTACGACTTGAGTATAACCAATAAACATCACAATCATGAGGGGGTATATTTTTCCAATAAGTATTAATATCAATACCTTGTGTTAAAGAACATGCTTGAGTTGCATCGGATATAGTATTATCTTCATCTATAGTATTATCTTCACCTATAGTATTATCTTCACCCATAGTATTATCTTCATCTATAGTATTATCTTCATCTATAGTATTATCTTCATCTACAGTATTATCTTCATCTATAGTATTATCTATTAATAAATCGTTATCTTTGTTATCTTTTTTTGACTGATTTACACCCATATAATTAATAACTCAAATCAAATTTTTTAACTATTGAACGTACTGTATATAATATACATAATTAAATAATAATATAATATGTTCTGTTTAATTCATCCATCTTAGAGCCTGCCGTCCTATAGGTTTATATGCCAACTAAAACATCCGTAGCAACTCGTAAAGTAACACCTGCACGCAAGGCGACTGGAAAAAAGACTAAAACTAAGCTTGTATCTGTAGCACCTGTTGAATCTGTAGCACCTGTTGAATCTGTTGAATCTGTTGAATCTGTTGAATCTGTTGAATCTGTAGCACCTGTTGAATCTGTTGAATCTGTTGAATCTGTTGAATCTGTAGCACCTGTTGAATCATCAGATTCTTTCAAAGTCGAAGTTCTTGCAAAAAAGAGACGTCAGCGCCCTCGTCAACGTGCATTTGATGAAATATATCCAGATATTGAAGAACGTTTAACCGTAGCATATAAGGCTATTCAAGAAGCACGTAAGTTGTACAACCAGCTCAATACATCCCATAAAAAGGCCGTTCATACCAACAAAACACGTGAAAATGTTGTACGTACGCCTACTATTCTATTTGACCAGGCACTGGTCGATTATTTCAAATCGAGATTGAACGAATCAGAATTATTTGTTAATCGACGTAACAATGGTGTAATTGAAGAAATTCAATTGACGGACCTCAGTTCCGAGTCTCGTGTTCATCGTACTGATGTAACTCAATTATTTAGTAAAGTGTTCCGAAAACATGATATTCTTGATCCTTCAGATGGACGAGTTATTATCTATCAAAACGATGATGATCTAGTTAAATTATTAACCACTGGAAACTATGACCCTAAGTATCAAGGAGATGTTGACGCCATCAACGCTGGAACTCATCGCCTCACAATATTTAATATTCAACGTGTAACCAACCATCACCTTAGCAAAGTCGACCTGACCACAACAGATGAATCTGTTGTAGAAGAACAAGTATAAATAAAAATGATTATATATTAATTAATAATGGTAAGAACACGGAAACGACTATATAGCAAATCTAAAATAAATTTGCTATTAAAACGTAAAAACTTAATTAACAAACATATTTTTCATAGAACGCCAATTCATTGGAAAAAGATTAAAAATTATATGAAGGATCAGCGTATAATAGATTATATTGATAAACATAACCAATTGCATGTTGTTGGTACGCATAAACGCATAGATTACATAATAAAAATAATACAAAAATCATGTGACTACGATTTAAAAATCCATGATTGTTCTGTTAAATTAACAAAGCATAATAACTATGAATTAGTAAAAATTATTTCTAAAGGAACAGATAAAGGACCAGATGTCATAAAAAATGTAATCGTTTATGATAGATATATGAATATATATCTTGATGTTCCGATATTAGTAAAAAGCTCAATAATATATCCAGGTTCAAATAATTTATATATTCCTATCTTCGATACTGCTACTGTTCCGGTTGAAAAATTAATTATGGTCCGTAATGTTCTTGTAAGATTGCAAAATTGTAACACAACAGATATATTTTTAACAGATATACATAATGGAAACTTTTCATGCAAAACTAATGATATTACCACTAATTGGTCGAAACTAACTAAAGCAGTGAAATGGATTACAAAAGATATATACGATAGTAGTCTTCTTTTTCATAAAGAAGATATGGACTTTATATGTGAAACAGATTCACATTACTCACGGGGATGTACAATATGTTATGGTACGGTTCCTAGTAATAAAATGTATTTATTACCTGTTTTTGATACATATCCATTAATAATTAAATTAAATGTTATGGTAGATGACAGATCTATAACTTATGCTCTTGCTTGTAAAACGGACAAGACTGCTGAAATATCAGTAACACATTTTACCCAGGGTATTAATAATCTTATTTCGTTTCATGAAAAAAATAAGATTATGACTACAAACGTCCTTCCATATATTGAATGGCTTTATGATTTAAGTTTGGATACTAATATACCTTTATTCGATTATGATCCCAAGGACTATGCTAATGAATTATTATACAATATTGATATTTCTGATGAAATGAAAAATACATATTATACAAAAATTAAAAATTATTTAAGCAATACTGTTAATATTATTACATCATATAAATAATCACGTTTATACACCTTATTTTCCGTTGCTAGAATTTTCTACATCTTTGTTGGAATCTTTTCCGTCTTCACTTGAATTTTCTACATATTCATCTTCATCTTCATCTTCTTTATCATCTTCTTCATCTTCTTCATCTTCTTCATATTCTTCTTCATCATCATCATCATTTCCAAGTGTATTAGATATATATAATCCATATTCTTTTAACTGATGATGTTCTTCACCAGTCCATTCGGTCATAGGTTTTATTAATAATTTAGGTATGTCCTTAAATTGTTCCTTTTTATTTTTTGTTAGAGATTCATATGTGTCATTTAATTCTTCAATTAATTTAGGATCGTTGGTATCGATTAATGTGGTATCGTTAATTAATTTATCAAAACTTGGAATATTATCAATTAATGTGGTATCGTTAATTAATTTATCAAAACCTGGAATATTATCAATTACTCCGGACATTTTGCTTCTAATATCCTGTGCATTTTCCAATAATTTATCCTTATTAATTTCACCAGTTCTTATCTTATTTTGTAGTTTATCCCCAATCATATGTATAAGTTCTTGTAACTTATTTCCTTCATTACCACATAATAATTTAATAACCGCCCCAGGGTCATTTAGCTCTTCGTTTCCAAAATCAATTTCATCGGCTATATCCTTTACTATATTTCCTATAAAATTATTTTCGCCTAATATATCATTAATAACACCAAACGTATCACCATTTTCTTCCTTTTTCATTTCATCTATACGTTCTTTTACTTCAGTATCCACACGGAGATTATCTAACATATCCATAAGATATTGTTTCTGTTTATCCATGTTACAATCAAATATACCAATTTGACGTAGTGCGACGGTACTACATATATACAGTGCTTGGAGATGTTTAAATATACTTATACGCGTGTTTTCTTGAAATTCCGGATCACTCACAAAATCATCAGATTGTTCTATTATCTTCCATAATAGACGAAAATCCATTTTAGGCACCAGTATTCTTGGCCCTTTCATATAGTCATCATTGAATATACCGTAGTCATTTTCAGAAACATATTGTACATGTGGTGTCAACAACTCGTTAAATTCTCGAATATATTGTGAACGTGATATTGACTTGTAATATTTAACAGTCTCGGCAATATGCTCTTTATATTCGGGAACTGTACTCTTTAATGTTTTTAAAAATTTCATTAAGTTATTATGAAACTGTACAACTTGTTTACATTTATCATGTATGGTGAATATTGGATTTTCATTTGACATTAATATTTAGAAATAAAACTTTCTAAGTAACTCAACACAAAATAAATAAAGACAAAGTTAACCTAAATTAATATGTCTTTATTAACATATATCGAATAATAGATTGTTGTTAAATAGAAATTATATAATAATATCAAGGAACAAATTACACTATCTTAATGATTCTTGTAGTGCATAGTAATTATATTATACGTAAACTTTACGTATAATACTATATATGTAAAGTTAACATATAATAAGGAATAATTATAAAAATTTTTAGTTCAGGAAATTTTTTTAACAATTAAGTATATATGTTTAACGACGTAAGCAAATTAGTTATCATTGCAATTTTAGCACTAGTTGCATACAATGTTGTATCAGGTAATGACTTTAGGAATTTAAATATGTCTAGTCTTACTGATATAATATCAATAGATTCGTTGCCTACCAGTCAACACATACAAGGATCGCAAGGATCGCAAGGATCACAAGGAGCACAAAGATCGCAAGGAGCACAAGGATCGCAAGGAGCACAAGGATCGCAAGGAGCACAAGGATCGCAAGGATCGCAAGGAGCGCAAGGAGCACAAGGATCGCAAGGAGCACAAGGAGCACAAGGAGCACAAGGAGCACAAGGATCGCAAGGATCGCAAGGAGTACAAGGAGCACAAATTTCTGAGCAATTCGGTGGCGCAGAGACTGTACCTAGTAGACCGCAACCGGCTATAGAACAAGTAACTCCTTCGCAAGAACAGGCACATACACAAGAAGCTAAAAGAGTAAATCACAGTCAAATAGAAGATGATGTTTTCTCTACAAATACTAATGTTCTTGCTTATCCTCAAATGAGCAATAATAATGCTGCTATAAACGGCACTTTTAAACCGCATGCGCAACCTACGGGAGGGTTATCTTGTTTCCCTACAAACGATGTTCAACCCCATGAACTTCTTCCTCGTGATGGAGGATTTTCAGAATCTAACCCAGCTCCACAAGGACAGTTAAGTAGCAGAAACTTTTTCGAATCTGGACATCATCCTGGTCTTAATACACAATCGAGTACATTAAAGAACGCAAACCTTCAGCTTAGATCTGACCCACAAATAGAACGAAAAGATGTAGGACCTTGGCATCAAAGTACAATAGAGGCTGACACAAACCGCAGGCATTTAGAAATCGGTTCAGCTTAAGGCTAATAATAGAATAATAGAATAATAGAATAATAGAATAATAGAATAATAGAATAATAGAATAATAGATTGTTCTATTATATGAAATGTTCTTTATGCAATTCTATTGGAACTAATAAAAAAACATGTCCCCTTAATCCGCTCACACGTATTATAGATTATAAAACTCATTATCTTGTTGACCATGATGCGGCAAGTGAAATAAAACATGTTATTCCTAAGGTAATAAGGCCTCCTAAAACAATAAAAAAAATGCCAATGAAATCAACAGTTTATAAAACTACAAAACAGATAAAACCTACAAAACAGATAAAACCTACAAAACTCGTACCATTGACTAGTAAATTACCACCTATAACTAAAGAATTAAGGGACCCATTGGCTTCATTCTCAACTAATCCATTTTGCAAGGATGTTAAATTCAATTTATTAGATGATTTTTTTAAAGATATAAATGTTGTTAATGGAGTGTATCTTTATTATAAAAAGGAACAGCTTAATATTATTAATAAAAAATTTATAGCAAAAGGTTCTTATGGAAAAGTATATTTATATAATTTAATTACAGAGAAAACACAACAACGTTTTCAGGTAGCTATTAAACAATCAAGTGAAAAACCATTAGATGAACTAATTGTGTTTGATAAATATCCTACAGCATTAACATGTGGTGGAGTGATATCCATGATTAGAACAGAGGATGGAGTTGTAATTATGCCAGTAGCTACAGGAGATTTAGAATCTTTGAGAAAATTAGTCACTTTTAATCAAGCACTAGAAATTATATATCAGGTAGGAACACAATTACTATGTCTAAGCAAAAAAAATATTCATTATTATGACATTAAACTTCCAAACATACTATATTTTTGTCGCAAAGACGGGGAAATCGATATATCTCTTGCTGATATAGGTTCCATTATACCTGTTGATGGTAATTCGTATGCTACAACATATCCTCCACCACATTATAGTAATGGAATAGTAGCTGAGTTAGAACAAAAATATGAAGAAAAGTTTTATACCTACTTACTCATTAATTTACTGATTACATTGTTAACTGATTCAGAATTTGCAAGTTGGCAAGACAATATATCTAATTATAGACATTTATTTATACAAAATTTAAAATCATCAATGGATAAATTGTTATTAATTGATAATATTGATGAGTCTCATCAAATTATAGAATATCTATCTGAACTCTCACGAGTTGGTCCAACAAAAAAAGCTGTTGATGTTTTACCTCCACTTGATATTTTCTTAGACATGTTACCAAGTATCACAATTTAAATAATAATATAATATATAACATGCCATGTTCAATATGTAAATCAATTGGTACTAATGTGCGAACTTGTCCTCTAAATCCACAAGCAATAGTTGTAAATATGAAAAAACATCCTCTTGCAAAACAAATGCTTATTAAACAAATTAGCTCAATACGTGATGAAAAATCAAGTATTAAGCCTGTAAAAATAAAAAAGGTAAAAAAATATAGTATTAAAGCTGTAAAAAAATCAAAATCATGTGCAGTAATTAAACCGGTTGTTAAAAGAGTACCATTAAGTTCATTATCTAACCATTATGTATGTGATGAAATGACATCATTCAACTTACATGATGATTTTTTCAAAGATATATCAGTTAGAAAAAATTTTATTTATTATAAAGGTAAGTTGGCCTTACTAACGAATAAAATTCTTATTACTAGTGGTGGTTCAGGCAACGTATATAAATATACTATTAATTCAGGTAATGAAAATTTCAATATTGCTATAAAAACCTCAAAATCAAGTAATAAATTAGATGAGTTAGATGTAATAGATAAATATCCTGCAGCTTTAACATGCAATGGTATAATATCTATGATTAAAACAGATACAGGTGATATTATTATGCCTCTTGCTTCTGGTGACCTAACATACTTTGTAAAAGTTGTAACTTTTAACCAAGCACTAGAAATTATATATCAAATAGGAATACAGTTACTATGTCTGAGTAAAAAACATATTCATTATTATGACGTTAAACTTGCAAATATAGTATATTTTTGTCGTAAAGATGGAGAAATCGATATATCTCTTGCCGATATTGGTTCAATTATACCTTATTATAACTCATATGTTGCAACATATCCACCGCCACAGCACCATCATGGTTTAGTACCAATATTACTTAATACATATGAGGAAAGGTATTATACATATTTATTAATTAATTTATTTGTTCTGTTATTAGTTAACGATGGATTACCTTCATGGGACGCCAACCAAACAGTATATAATTCCGAATTTTTAAGCAGTATTAAAAGAGTAATAAAAAATTTATTATTAATAGATATGGTAACAGAATCAACTCCTATTATACAATATTTATCTAATATGCATGACATTGGACCAATAGAGACGGCTATACTAAACTTGCCTCCATTAAATGAATTCTTAGAAATGCTAAATAGTATGACAATTTAAAGTTAAAGTTGCACATAACTACAATGGTGCGTTGTCGTATCAGAAGAAACATCTCCACCAAAATCTCCACGTTTATATGTGTCATGTATAACAAGTTTAGCATTTGATGGTAAAATTACTTCGCTTTCTCCCAATAATGACTTTATATACTCTATATAGGCTCCTGAATTTATTTTAATGTTAGGAGGTAATCCATTATCAATGTTCCCATATTTTTTAACTAATAAATGATATGCCAATATATCAGGGTATATCACTGGGGTTCCTATAGGGACCTTAATTACAACACTCTTTATTAGAAAAAATGGTACTAATTGCAGTAAGTATGTTAAATGATGTTGATGTAAACGAATCTAATAATAATTCACCTTTTTATAATATCTTTTAATATATTACTTTTACCATGATATATTTTTATTCCTCTGTACACATACAGTTCTTTTGTTGTTTTAACTGTTTTTTATTAAATACACTATGTAAATTATATATATTTTTATATGTACTAGTCAACTGTGTCTTGGGTATATGTGATGGCTTTCCTCTCATAACAATGTTTATGTTATGGAAATCTGCTCCTTTATATGATCGAATTGCACTTTTTTCGTCTTCTGTTAAAAATGGATTTAAATATATACTATCCGAACTTCTTTCTATATGATATGATAATAAATTGGTATAATATGTAGCTTTATCTTTACTAGTATAATATTTAGATGAAGTTCCTTTTTGTATAATATCAATTATTTCGTCAGGAATCTTATGTAATGTTGTTTTAACGGGTTTAACTGGATTAACAGGGTTAGGGAGAGAATTAACTATGGCTAATGGATGTTTTTTTGGATTACCTTTTTTGGCTGTTGGATTCATTGGACATGTAACTTTATTTACTCCTTCTGACCCACATAAACTACATTTTCCACCTTCATTTTGAATTTTATAAAAACATTGACATTGATATTATATAATATACATATATAATTTATACATTAAAAATGTTAAAAATGTTAAAAATGTTAAAAATGTTAAAAATGTTAAAAATGTTAAAAATGTTAAAAATGTTAAAAATGTTAAAAATGTTAAAAATGTTAAAAATGTTAAAAATGTTAAAAATGTTAAAAATTCATATTGATTGATAACCAAATCAAAGAAAAATCAATTATATAACATATTTACTCCTTATATTTATCCCGTAATCCTATAACTTTATTTAGTTTTCCATCGATATATTTATAATATCCACATCTTTCAAGCTGAAAAACTTTGGATTTAGGAATATTTGGATCAATATTCCAGTTTGTCTCTGTATTTGTATCAGGATCATATACTATAATATTATTCATGTCCTCGTGACTAACCCATTGTATTGCTGTTGGACGAGGTTTAAATTTTTTATTAAGTTCATGACTAATCAATCCTACTACAAGCTTATCTTTTGAATGTTCTAAACATTCAATAAGTCCATAATGTTTAATCCATACAGGACGGTCTGGTGCAAATCGTCTATATTTCTTATCATGTACTTCTTTCCAGTCATCCTTTGAAATATAAATATCTTTTCTAACAGTACATGCCATAATTCCCTTTTTATTACCATTATTAGGTCTGGTAACGGTAATTCCTAAAAGATGTGAATTTTTAACATATACTGATAATAGTTTGTCTGTAGGAATACCAAAACGTCGAATACTGTGGCACTCATAATATTCTCTTATTGCACTTTCAAACATGTGCATTGGTGTAACCCCACCATCATGTTTAACATAACTTAGTTTTTTACAGAAATGTATTAATGCTTTTGCGTCATGTCCTCTTTTACGTAAACCACTAATTGTAAATAACTTTGGGTCATCAAAACCGGTATATATACCAGATTCTATTTTATCGATAATTTTTCTCTTAGATAAATCGACACCGTCTATTTTTAATCTGCTATATTCGACTACAGTAGGTATTTTAGTGTGCATATGAACAGTATTATATTTCAAATACTTATCGATTATGTAATAATATAATTCTCTACGGATAAAAAATTCACGAGTACAATAGGAATGAGTAATCTCTTCTAAATAATCAACAATAGGATGCGATAAATCATATGTAGGTATCACATGATTTCCTTTCCATCGTGCTATAACAGGATCTCTCATACATGTATTATTATGACAAGGATCAATAGTTATCCTAATACAACAATCTTTATAAGGACGAGTATTCCATTTTTCCTCATTTGGTCTGTATGGGGAAGGAAATCCATTTCTTCTTTGGTCTGACAATTCATTTGAAGTAGAAGCATCATAATAAGCTTCCTTGTTATCAATTAATGTATGTATAAATACCATTAAGATATTAAAATAGTCAGATGTTGATGTTATAAATGCTGGCTCGTAACCTAACCATTTAAGATCTGTGAGTATTGATTTTTTAAATTCTTCCGATTCGTTCTCTGGGTTGGTATCATCAAATCTTAAATTACATATATTATTAGAAGACGTTGATTTTCCATCTTCTAATTTTAAATCGAAATCGGCTATAATTGCTTTAAGATGTCCTATATGCAGTGCTCCATTTGGCTCTGGAGGAAACCTTGTTCGTAACATATTCATTAATAAAAATAAATTATCATTTTTTTATATAGTATATAAAAAAATGAAAGATTAATATAATAATAAGTATGATGTTGCGCGTAAAAAAAAGAGATGGACGACTTGAAAAAGCCGAATTTAGCAAAGTAACAAATCGTATAGAAGCACTTGCTTCTGGAGTTTTACGGGACGGTACTATTATAGGCACTAAACTTGATCGGGTCTCAGCTGAAATGGTAGCACAGGATGTAATTAAACGTATCGCTGATAAAATTACAACCTCAGAATTAGACGAATTTGCTGCGAAATACTGTGCTAGTCTAGCTATTGAAGATTATCAATACACTATTCTGGGGGGCCGGTTATCTGCATCTAATCACCAAAAGAACACCGTTAATAGTTTTGAAGAGACTATGCGATTATTGTACGAAAATAAACATCCTTATACAGGGGAACCTTTTCCTATTCTAACTAGAAGGGTATATAAATTTATTATGTCTAATTCAAAGGAATTAGAAAATATGATTGATAATAAACGGGATTTTATGTTTGATTATTTCGGCTTCGAAACATTGAAAAAATCTTATTTTCTTAAACGTCTAGATAATCCTGGTCTTGTTGTCACGGAAACTCCACAACACATGTATATGCGTATAGCAGTAGCTTTAAATACGTATAATTTTCAATTGTCACATGTAGAACAAATGAAATTTATCAAAGATACCTATGATGCGTTATCATATGGCAAGTATTCTCATGCTAGTCCAACAATGTATAATGCTGGTACTCATACAGAACAATTATCCTCTTGTTTTCTTATAGGTATAAAAGATAGTATGGTTGAACAAGGTGGAATACCCGATTGTTGGAAATCATGTGCAATTATCTCAAAAGGAGCTGGTGGTATTGGTATAGGTATACAATCAATTAGAGCAGCTGGTACTCTGATAGCCGGAACAGGTGGAAAAAGTGACGGTATTGTTCCAATGTTACGAGTTTTTAATGATATAGCCAGATATGTTAATCAAGGAGGAAAAAGACCTGGTGCTTTTAAAGCAAGTATAGAGCCATGGCATTCAGATATATATGATTTTCTTGATATGAAGAAAAATATTGGAGCAGAAGATCGTCGTGCACGTGATTTGAATTTTGCATTATGGGTACCAGACATTTTTATGCGTCGACTAAATATGGCTTATGATAAAAATCGATCTAGCAATGACCCTGAAGTTATGTGGAGTTTAATGTGCCCTCATAAATGTCCTGGATTACACAAAGTATATGGAGATCAATTCGATGAATTGTATGTAAAATATGAAAAAGAAGGAAAATATAATAAACAAGTAAATATTAAACACTTATGGTTGGCTATATTATTATCACAAAAAGAAACAGGTGGACCAGATATTCTTTTTAAAGACTCAGTTAATAGAAAAAATAATCAATCAAATCTAGGTACTATAACTCATAGCAACCTATGTTCAGAAATATTAGAGTATTCAGATCATAATGAAACTGCCGTGTGTAATCTTGCAAGTATATCATATGTTGCACATGTAAAGGATTCAATTAATGGTAAATATTTTGATTTTATGGATTTTATGGATACGTGTCTAATTTCCCATAAAAACCTAGACCAAGTAATAGATATTACTGCTTATCCTACTATCGAATCTAGACGTTCAAATCTAAAACATAGACCAGTAGCAGCAGGTTCGCAAGGTTGGGCAGATACTTTACTTGAACTAAATTTATCATTCGAAATCATAGATTACAGTAATAAGTCTGGAAAAGTTACAAAAATAAATCCAGAGGCAAGGGAATTAAATTTGGTTATAGCTGAGTGTTTTTATTACGCATGTATTAAAGCAAGTACGGAGATTGCTAAATCTCGTCACAATGGTATGAAATTATTAAGTAAATTGTATAAAGATAGTAAATTACTTTTTGATAAGGAAGGCTTAGATATAATTAGCTCCCAACATGACCTATCAGAAGAGGTGGTACAATTAATTAAAACACTACGACCCATAGAAAATGAATTAAATCGCGACTCTCATTGGGGTGCATATTCTAGTTACTTAGGTAGTCCAATAAGTAAAGGAAAACTCCAATACCATCTATGGGGAGTTACTCCAATAACAGAAGCAATCGATGGAATTGTTAACAATACATACAATATAAAATTAGACTGGGCTGGCCTTATTGAAGAAATTAGTTTGTATGGAGTGCGCAACAGTCTTGTAAGAGCCGATATGCCTACAGCTTCAACCGCGCAGATACTTGGCAATTCAGAATGCACAGAAGCGTATAAATATTTACTTTTTATAAGAAGAGTTAGTGCAGGAGAATTTTTAGTTGCATGTCCATATTTACATAAAGAACTTCAACTAAAAAATTTATGGAATGATAAAGTTAAACAAGATCTTGTACGGTATCGAGGAAGTATACAAGATATTAAGTATATACCGGAAGATATCAGGATCAAATATCGTACTGCATTCGAAATTAGTAAAAAGACCATTCAGACTATGGCCGCAGACCGTGGTGCATTTATTGATCAAACACAAAGTATGAATATGCATGTTGCTAGACCAACAGATAATTTATTAACCAATATGCACTTAGGAGCTTGGAAACTAGGTCTTAAAACAGGTATGTATTATCTTCGACGTGAAAAGACAGCTAATCCTATACAATTTACAGTTGACGAAGGATTTAAGGTTATAGGTAAAGATAATGATAATAATGAAGAATGTACAAGTTGTTCCGCTTAAGTAATTTAATAATTTACTCACATATGATCTCATGAAAATGATCTAAACAGATTTACAATGGTATGATTTCTTTTGACTGCAAGATATGTTATTCACATGAACAATTCGATTATACAGACGAAGTTATTATAGTGGTTAATATTGATGGAGTTAATACTAAGGTTGCAGGTATCTATGTTTAGATGATTTTGGTGGGGTTACTGGGAATATAAAGGATAATAAAAGTGTATCTTTTGACCTAATACAATTCTCTGAATATTATGTTGGTTGCAGCAAGACCGGAGATAAAATTTATGTTGCTGGTTCGATTTACTGTAACTGTAAGGTATTTAGTAGTACTGATGATGTGCAACGGTATTATGCTTTAAAGAATTAAACAAGATCGAACAGATTATTGTCGGTGATGAAAACCAATGGGATCGCTACAGACTTATTCTTCAAGAGAGATACTTCCATAAGGGGACTAAACCGTAGTACAATTTTTATATAAGCTTGTAGTGTGGCTTCCACAATAGTATTGACTTTTGTAAAATCCGCCACTGCTAGTTTTTTTATTTTTTCTATTACATGATTGACCGATACGCTTACCAGATTTTAGAATTGATAATCATGTTTCTTTAGACATTGATATGTGCAGACTTGAACAATTTTACCAAATAGTGTGTGATAACAGGTCCTGTTATCACACACTATATATACTTGATGAGAACTATGAAATAGTACGTGAATTAAGATGTTTAATTAAAAATTAGTATGAGTACGGTATTTTATTCCACCTAACTTTATATCAGGGTATCGTAGCTTAAACATCTTTAATTCATGTTCATATAAATCTAGACGAGTTTTAGCTTCATGTAAACGCTCCTTATATGTTCCGTCAATAACATCATGACCGTCCATAGTAGCATGACCATTACCGACTAAACATTTAACATGTTTTTTAGCAGTGTTTAACATGCTATTAAGTACTTTGAGTTCGGTTTTTAGATATTCCATATTATTAAAGATATTAATTTTAAAGGAAATCCCTACATGTTCTGACATTCTGATTAGAGATGATGATAATTGTCATCTTCATATGGAATCATACCAAACTTTAATAAAATTATATGAAAGTCTATTAATATAATTTTATTCGAGAATAATTAGGAATCTCAATAATGCACATATCATCTAATTTAACTAAACTGTTAATTATTGAGATATCAGTAATATCTATCAAAGTAGTTAAAAAACTTGCTAAAGTTAACGCGTCAACAGATCTAGATTCAGGGTTTAATGATATTAGTAAATGTGTATTATAATCAGAATTTGGCTCATCTACTTCTCCTCTAGCACCTTCTAATGGTAAGCTATTAATACGTACTGCTAATTCATCACTTATATTATTTCTTATAAAAAGATTATAATCTATATGTATATCAGTTTCCTATAGATCTCTCCATAGATCGTTTGCGTATAGTCTACTTAAAATCATGTATTGAGCAGGCATAAGTTCATTCATATGTTCGGCCATATATATATAAGTTTCTTAAGCTCACATAAATTAAATATATATAAGTTTCTTAAGCTCACATAAATTAAACATTCGATGGGATAGTTTCATTATACTCCTGTTATTATTACTAAATCTACTGAACATTTTTTCAGACGCATGGTTATTCAAATAGTGAATCGGATAACGAAAGTAACATAAGTAGGACTAACGATGGTATTATAACATATGAGAAATCATTTAATATATCTGTATTGTTATTTATATTACTTTCGTTATCCGATTCACTATTTGAATAATTATTTGAATCACTATCGGATTCACTATCGGATTCAGATATTGAATCACTATCGGATTCACTATCGGATTCAGATATTGAATCACCGTTTGAATCAATATCTGAATCACTGTTTGAATCAATATCTGAATCGCTATCGGATTCAGATAAAACGATAAGTGTTGAGCACATAGGACACGTATAATGAACCTCACACCATCTTAAAATGCACATACTACAATAAAAATGCCCACATTTCGTAGCGGTTACTGTTTTATCTGTAATCTGTTCTGTACATATAGGACAAGCTTTGTCGTCGAGAGTTTTGAAAACAGCATTAATAATATGTATTGGAAGTGATTCAATCTCTGTCATTACTAGTAAATTTATTGTTCATTTTTATATCCTTATAAAAAATGATATAAACATTAAAACACGTATTTAATTCATCTATTCATCTTCATCTTCATCGCCACCTCCGACTAATTGATATCCAACACCGAAACCAGCACCTTGTCTGGCACCACCAGCAACACCTGGTGCAAATTGGTCGAGTATCAAGAAGCTTGCAGCTGCAACTATACCTAGAACTAGAACTTCTTGTAGGTTGTTCTTTTTCTGAGTAAGATAAAAAGCAGCAACTGAAACGGCTATACCCTCAAGTAAATATTTTACGAGACTTTGGACGTCTAACATATAACCTCCCAGAGATTAAAATTTCATATTCTTAAGTTTATTAATTTTGAATTATTGGCATATTTTTTATTTTGTTAAGATCCTTTGGACATGTAGTTTTTTTAACTCTATACTTATAACATACACCTGCATCATCCTTATATGTTATCTTTCCAGAATTATACGGAGTAGGATACTTAATAATAATAGTTGGAGACGGTGAAGCCAAGTATGTATATAATAATCCAACAGCTAATGCAACCATAAAATAAAAAGGATTAATAAAATCTAATATCATATATATATATATATGGATATTATAAATTATTTATTATACTAAATCTGGGCAATCGTCACTGTCTTCTCCTCTTTTTTCTTCTTTATGTTTAGATGACCATCCTACACCTACAGGCATATCATCTTCGGATGATATTTGTGTAGCTTCTTGTCTAAGTGACTTATTTTTATTAGTTTTCGCAATCTCATTATCAGTCATTATTCTTATAAATACCACATCTTTTTTCCTTTTATCATTTTGTAATTCAATTACAAATTTTCTAGGTTTATCATAACGATTTTGTAAAAACAAAGTGGTATAAACAGGGATACCTGTTTTAACATATCTCAAACTAATAGCAGATAGTATTTTACTTGCAGGATCACTCTGCAAATTATTATTATGTAGTTGACCCTCTATCTCTATATATGAATTTAGTCTTTCTTGTGCTGTTCTTGGAACATGTGTCATTATTGTAAATTATAACATATTCTTTAATACATTATATCCAGTTAAAATTAACCTTTTCTTTTCTTGGCGTTTTAGGTTAACAGATAATGATTGTACACCTGTAAAAATTTCCACCACATTATACTTTGTTTTTAAACCTTCTTTGCGATATACATTTAACGACGTATGCATTCCCATAAGTAATTTCATACAAAAACTAAAAAATGCACCTCCATGTATATCTGTACCATTAATGTCACCATAAGCATTATTTCTTACAATAAAACATACTGTTCCTTTTACAGGAAACATACTTGCAGGTACAGAGTCATGATATCCACCATCTATATACCTTATTCCATTTTCTATTTCCGATGTAAATAAAAATGGCACTGTAATAGATCTTCTAACTGCCCGCAATACAGACATTTTCGGTGAGGTCTTTACTGAATAATAGTCAGGTAAATTAGTGTCTATGCATGAAGAATTTATCCATAATACACGTCCTGTTATATTCCAATGTTGTTCAAAAGTTAAATCCTTTAATCCTGTCTTATATTCAATTAATCTAGATAAATATTTTATAATTTTCTTACCTGTATCTAGGCCACAATGCTCTAAAAATCCCAATACTTGTATATCCATATATTTTTTATGTTTAAATTGAAGGGCAATATCAGTTAACTCGTCAGAATTATAACCTATACTAAACAATAATGCTATAACGGAACCTATACTGCAACCAGATATTCCTTGTATTTTATATATTTGACGATGTTCCTCTAGAGCTTTTATAACACCTATAAAAGCTATACCTCCCAATGCTCCTGATGAAAAGACAATATTCTTTATTATTTTAAGGTTTGACATAAATATTAACTATAAGTAGAATAATAACCACAATTATTAACAATGTGATAATAATAAAATAGGGAGCAAAGTAATTTAATACATACTTTAATATTGGTGATAATATTGTTTCATGTATTGTATTTTGAATCTTAGGGTTCTGTATTTCATATAACAGATCCTTAATTATATCCCTTATCATTATAATTAATTATTTATTAATTTCATCTAATATTTCATGTAATTCCTTTTTACATTCATTAATTGAGAATTTAATCAATTCATTCACGAAATTAGACCCAGTTTGACTCATAGTATAAGTCATTTCCTTTTTTAAATTAACAATAAATTCTGCATCGTCTGGAATTTTCACATGTAGTTCAGATCTAACTCTTAATCGATGGGGAATTTTATAGTAAATCGATGTATTTTCCCATTTTTCCATATCCTCTCCAATAACTCTATCAATCACTTGCATAATTTTTATACTTAGATAATGTAATATGCTATCATCTGATAGCAATCTATATGTTTCATCTTGTTGTGCATTAAATACATGTGTTTCATGTTTTGGAATAATTAGTATCTGTTCATTAATTTCTTGTTCTTCTTGTCCAATAATTTCAGATAATTGTCCTTTACTTATTTCTTGTTCTATTGTATTCATACTTTCAATAAGGATATGTATTGCACGGTTTACAGAATCTATACAACTGAGTTTACCATTATATTTTAACAATAATTCAACTCCGTAAGGACAGCCAAATTTATTTTGCCAATAATATTTATGTTCTTCTCCTTCGATTGGATTTTCTATATCAAGAAGAAATATTTCCTTAATATCATATTCTCCTTCGATTTTACGTCGCAATCTATAGTCATCATATATCAACGGTATATGTTCTGTAATTTTTGGGTTAGCTTTCCATTGATATCTTGTAATACACGTATTAGCCCTTGGATGTTCTCTGCCATTAAATAATGTTGGTTTTGTTATTACCAATACCTTCTTTTTATGTTCTACCGTAAGTTGGTGTTCATTATATACAAAAATATCTTTCAATCTCTCTTTAATTTGTTTAGATTTATCTTCATTATATTGCCATGTACTATTTATATCAGTACGACTATATACATATGGAATAAAATCATGAGAATGAAGTGTTACAGGATACCTGGTCGTATTTACGAAGGGTTTCACTTTACCGGGTTCTGAATCAGAACCCAATACAAAATATACTTTATATATATCAGTTTCTTTTAACAATGGAATTGTTTCATCAGTATTATTTACGGCTGTCATACTGACAGCATGACTTATCATGTTTCCTGGAAATCTAATAGTTTTTAATACAGTAGTATGTCTCTTATGTCCCGGAATGAGCCGTGTAACTCCCATGTGTTCCTGTAGAAAAATATAATCTTTTTCATCTAAATAATCATCCAAACAATATATCGGTATATCAGTTGTAACAATACGATCAATTGCATTAAATATGCAAGAATGATACTTAAAATGGTCTGAAGTAAGTCTTAAGTAATTTCCTGGTTTATGTACTACATTGAAGGTCATTATACATACTGACAGGATCATTTTTTTTAATCAATAATGAGGTTCAATGTAGTATTTTCTTTTTTATAAGTACTATCAGGTGAACTATCAGTAAACTTATTGTTAAACTTATTGTTAAACTTATTATAAATTTCTAACAAAGTTAGTTATACATGAATGATTCGCACAATAAGAACCTTATATTTTATAGTTTATATCCTAATGATAAAATTAGTAGACAATGTTTACAAGCATTAGAGAATATACCGGAACTTAACAAACAATTTATCAAATTTTGTGTCCATGATCCCAATAACATTCATGCCCCTCCTCGCTATATACTACCTAAAAAAATACAAGAATGCACAAAACGAGGATTAATACCAATTATTGTAGCTGTTGAATTATCTGAACCTGTTTTTCCTGACGCTGTTCTAAGTTGGATTAAGGAAACCGCACTAATTAAACAAGACGTTATGCTAACCAATATTAAGAACAAGAAAAACGGCTCTAAATATTATTAGACTATAGAACAAGCTCCGCAAAGAGGAATTGAAATAAATTGAATCAGATTAAGGATATGATTGTTTCATATACAATACTTATAGTTATAGTTTTTCGTTGTTAATGTCATAAAATTTCTAATAAGTTTGTTATACACATGAGTGGCTCACGTAATAAGAACCTTATATTTTATAGTTTATATCCTAATGATAAAATTAGTAGACAATGTTTACAAGCATTAGAGAATATACCGGAACTTAACAAACAATTTATCAAATTTTGTGTCCATGATCCCAATAACATTCATGCCCCACCTAAATATATACTACCTAAACGAATACAAGAGTGCACAAAACGAGGATTAATACCTATTATTGCTGCAGCTGGATTCTCTGAACCAGTTTTTGCTGACGCTGCTCTAAGTTGGATCAAAGAAACAGCACTAACTAGACAAGACGTCATGCCTAGTAATATTCATGGACAAGGGGCCGCTGATAATTGCTGTACTATAGAACAAGCTTCTCAAAGTGGTAATTCATTATTTGATACAGATTATAATATTGGATTTAGTTCAGGTGAAGGTGAATTTAATAAAGCATTTGCATCTATTGACGAAGCATGCAAAAATCGTATTATTACATATGATGAACAAAATGATAAAGGTCAAGCGTCACAAGACTCACAAAATAAGCTCGATCAACTAAAAGCTAGTCGCGACAATGATATTCCTAGAGCCATGGGTCGTATGGGAGGACCCCCACAAGGAGGTGGAAACCAAGGAGGAATTCCTCAAATGCCTATCCAAATGCAACAAAGAGGAACAAACCAACAAAGAGGTGGAATGCCACAAATGCCAATGGCTATGCAACATCAGGGAGGACATCAAGGAATGCAACATCAGCAAGGTGGTATGCCACGTATGCCTATACAAAGAGGACAACAAGGTATGCCAATGCAACATCAACAACAAGGTATGCCAATGCAACATCAACAACAAGGTATGCCAATGCAACATCAACAACAAGGTATGCCAATGCAACATCAACAACAAGGACATCAACAAGGGATGCCTATGCAACATCAACAACAAGGACATCAACAACAAGGTATGTCAATGCAATATCAACAACAAGGTATGCCAATGCAACATCAACAACAAGGTGGCATGCCATGTATGCCTATACATATGCAACAAAGAGGACAACAACAAGGTAACATGCCTATACAAATGCAACAACGACATAGACAAAATTAATCTTTTGCATAAGCATATTGTAATGTTATGTGATAAATACCAAACTTTCATATGTCATACAAATATCATTAATTTGATTTGTTTATTACACTTAGAAATATTATTATTTCATTATATAATGACCGATACAGACAAATTTAAGAAAATTATGAAAAAGTTTTTTAAACAATTACGTTTATGGGCTAAAAACGAAAACAATAAAGAACAACTTCAATCCTTAGATTCACAAGAAACAAAGATTGATATTGGAATGAATATTGATTGCCGTGGAAGTATTAGATTATTTTTAAATAACATATATCCATACGCATCACAAATTTTAGAAGGAAATGACGAGTATTTTTTATCAAATAATATTGAAATAGATTCAGAATTTCATAAATTACAGGATCAATTACGGGAATGGTGGCCTAACTTAAGAGAAGACCGGAAAGAATATGTAAGGAAACATGTTAAGCTATTAGTTATGCTTGGAGCTATTTCAATTAAACATGAGGCAATACGTGCTATAATTAATTTGCATCGCGACCCTGATAATCCATTAATTTTTTAATTTGTATCGAATACAATACAATATATTTATCATCTTTGTCCTTTATTTTAATATCAATACCTTCACGATAAATATGATTACATGTTATTTTATTAGCTTCAATAAGTAATGCCTTTTTAGCATCATCGTGATATAGATATACTGTATTGTTTATTGGATCCTGATAATTTAGTAATATATATACGTATTTTACTATCGATTCGTATCCTATTTTATACATTGTGCGAAAATCTTTGATATGTGGTTTAATATGGCCTAAAATAGGCCATTTATATATTTTTTTGCCATTTATTGCATCATTTTTACCACATAAAAAACTATGTTTAGTATCCATTATAACATTATTTTCTTCATCATATGTTATTTCCTCAAACGTACTCCATGCATCTTTATTGTTATCCATTATACAATAATAACAAATATGTAAATCATTGTAGTGTTTTATTGAACTGCATGTATGATATGTATCCATTTGTACATATTATATATGTTTCATTTTATATATGATATTGTAAATATATGAAAAACAGTTTCAGTGGGTGTGGTGGGTGCGGTGGGTGCGGTGGGTGTGGACAGGAAATAACATATATGTTATTTATTGATAACTTACGTATCTACATTAATAATATCACGATTCCATTCATCTACTTTTTTTACTTTTTTTACGTTTTTTTACTTTTTTTACTTTTTTTACTTTTTTTAATAATTATAATGTTCTATTTATATAATATGGATTTATTATTTGTGTCTGGATTAATTGGAAGTCTTATGTATTTTATAAACGAAGATACTCCTTCAGAAGAATATATAGATATAATTAAAACCATTCCGAAAATTATAAAAACCAATTCAGTTGTAATCAATATTGATAAAGAGGCCGAATTTCATGATGATAATAGAGAATTAAAAGGACTCTGTACTGACATTGTTGTTAATGATTTTTTTTCTACACAGGACTCTCTCTATAATTTCCTCATGCTTGTTTATAATATGTTTGAAAAGAATATTCAAAAATATGTAAAACATAATAAACTAAACAAAAACGATATATTTTTTACATTTAAGGGGGGGAATATTTTAAGAATAATTTCTAAAGAACTTATCTTAGAATTACCCGAACTTGCTGCAAATAAAATAAATAATTTCTACAAAGATTTTTTTAAACGTTCAGATGCTGATTTTTCCATCTATATAAATCCAAAATTAGAAAATTATGATCGGATATATAATGATTGGTGTATTATATCATATCATTTACAAGATAGAATTAGAAAAATTATAAGCAGCAACTTAACGGATTATTTTGATTATTTTAAATACAATAAAAAGTATTGTCAGACACTTTTAAAACAAAATCTAGTTGCATTTAATGATTCAAATTCAGTATCCAATATAGAAAATAGACTTCATTATAAAACAGTATTTAAAGATTTAATATTTGAAAATACAAGTGTAAATAATTTGGATGATTATACAAGTTTATCTGATTTTATTATAGAATATACCGATAACGAAAACGAAGTAATCCATTCAGATATAAAATCATCCGAAAGTTTTATGTATATTTCATTAAATAAGACACTTGAATTTAAATCAGGTGACGGAGGACTAACTAAATTTGCACTCATAAGGACAAAAATTAATTTTGATTTAGTTGCAGAGAATAATGAAACTAAAAAACATACAACACTAAATATGGGTGGAGAGCTTATTGATGTTAGTATACCTCATAGAAAAGACATTAGTATCAATGATGTTTTTGAACATTTAGACAAAGCAATAAGTAGATATACTATTACAAATAATGATAAATCTCTTGAATTCAACAGTTATAGTTTATTATTTTTAATTGAGGATTTAGAAAAAATCCTATTTCATGTAGCAGAATATCCTTGGGATGACAATAAATATGTTAAACGATTAAATCGGTTATGTTATTTATATTTTTTAGATATGTTTGTACAGGAAAAAAATAATATAAAACGAAAATCTATACTAAAATCCATTTATGATGAAATTATAAAGGAAGGTGATAATATTCCGACTTTAAAAAATAAACCAGATGATAATGTTATCCATTTAAATAGAATGTTATGGTATTTTAATTATATTCAGAATAAATTAAAAAAAGATTCACAAAATAAATTAGGAGATGTTTTACAAAATAAATTAACAAACTTTAAAACAAACATAACAGACAATTTAAAACGATTATTAGATGGTTTTAATGATGTTGAAACTTATTGTATAAATGGTCCGGGAAATATAGATGAGGATAGTATATATACTACAAGTATAAGTAATTTAGTATAATAATTACATATTTTAATGCATACCCTTTTTTATTGAACAGAAATTTTTTACAAATTTTATATGAATCCAGGCAATAATAATCAATTATACCTACAGATACATTTATACCAGACTCTTTTGAAAATTCATTTATTGTTTCCACATATTAGTAATCTAATCCACCTTCACATTCTCTGAAAAAATATACAGTCTGACCGGCAGATGTCCGATATTTGGTATAATTACCATCCAAACTCTTTACTAAAAATCCATACAAATATCACTATTATCATGAACCTGTATTAAAGATAAATTTCATGTTAAACATATTCATTACTTTTAAATTTTTAAATTCATTTTTACTCACTATAATTATCTGATAATTATAGTGAGTAAAAATTGATTGCCTTGATTTTTTTAAATCATGAAACTCGTCGTATTCCTAGTGGATGATAATTTTAATTGTACTGCATACTTAACCGGAAACCATTTAAGTGCTTTCGAAGAAAGATATGAAGATGATACTGTTTGGGCTGCTACAACTATTACATGAGATGGTCTATTCTATGAAAATATTAAAGTCGTTGGCGTGTATCCAACAAATACACATTTGGCAATGTTAAATCAACATTGGCCTGCCAGCACATTCATAAAATCCCTATAGACATGATAATGGACAGTTTGAGTTAAATATTGTTATTTAGAATTAACATTGTTCAAAGATTCATATTAAAAGTACACTTAAAATCTCATTATTGTCAGTCATGTATAAAACATATACAGATGTCATACTAATTAGTTTGATAGTGAACTTGTAGCACTATAAGTTCGACTTTGGAGATTGAGTCAACTCATGTTAATTGAACAAATCTCAAAAGATCTAATGGACCTATTCTGATAGTTACAAAGAGTACTTTATATTAATGTAAGTTATTTAAGGTGAGTTATGATGGGGCTAAACCAGTATTGCATATTACTTTTTGTCCTGGTAGAATCATCTCATCTAAACCACAGCCAGGACTTACTAATGGCAAACACATGTCCTGTTCTATCTGAAATTCACATAGAACTGGACCTTCATAATTAATAAATCTTTTAATTGTCTCCTTTAATTGGTCCGGATGGGTGCATTTTATAGAAGCAATACCAAACCCCTCAGCAATAATTCCATAATCTGGATTATGTTTATTTAATGTAGCAGTGTATCTTTCTTCATAAAAGAGTTGTTCCCATATAGTTACCATCATTTGGGCATTATTGTTCATTATAGCGATTTTAACGGGCAAATTATGTTCTTTAATAGTCTTTAGGTCAGACATAGTCATATTAAAACTACTATCACCATCAATATCAATTACCAATGCATCAGGATTAGCAATTTGAGCACCTATAGAATACCCTAATCCTGCACCCATTACTCCCAATGACCCACTTGATATAATTGTTTTTGGTAAGCTTGACTTAATGAATTGATAGGATTGCATCTGGTGATTGCCTACACCAGTGGTAATATGCATTGATTTCCCGGTATCTTTAGTGTATTTTTCTGTGCATAATGATAATTCCGATAATACGTGTTCCATATGCAACACTGACGTTGATGATTTATATTCAAAAGGATACTGATGTTGAATATAATTGAGATAATTCAGCCATGATGACCTTTCCTTATACTCTATATATGGATTAATGCTTTCAAAAAAGATATCAGACTTGGTATTAATATTATAGTGACTATCAACTACAAAACCAAGTTCTTCATGGTTTATATTTACATGTATAATACCTCCTTTCCCTTCAGAGTGAGCTTTAAATGCACAAGGAGCATACTTTGATATATTTCCCGTCGTTCTATCATCAAAACGCGAACCAATGGCGATAATAGTGTCTGCTGATTGCAATCCGTAATTGGCTGCAGCATTACCATGCATACCACACCATCTAAGTGATAGTGGATGCGATTCATCAAAAATACCACACCCATGGATAGTTGTTGTTACTGGAATATTGGATTCTATTGCGAATGTACGTAGTGCCTCATATGAGTCTTTGCATCCTTGACCTATATACAGTATGGGTTTTTCTGAATTATTTATAATCGTAGATAGCTCTTTAATATTATCAATATTGTATGCATGACTTCTTAATTTATCTGAAAAACCAGAAACATATTTTTTCTTAAATATATCGTTATATAATTGATATGATACACACTTAGGTATATCAATATGAACCGACCCTGGCTTACCATTATTTGCAACATTAAACGCTTCATCTATTGCCCCTTCCATATCATATATGTCTTTTATCTGATACGACCACTTAGTTACATGATTAGTCAATTCTATTGCAGGTGCCTCTTGGAACGCATTAGTACCCAGTGCATTAAGAGATACCTGTCCACTAAAAACCACTAGCGGTGTACTATCGTTTTTGGCATCCAATAACGGAGTAATCATATTTGTGATACCCGGACCACTAGTAACAATACATACACCAGTACGGTCGCTAGTTTTAGCATAACCAGTAGCAGCATGTCCGCAGTTTTGTTCATGAGAGTTGACAAAATAGTTAATTGAACCTTTGTATAAAGAATCGATTAACGGCATAACACTACCTCCCGAGTATATAAATACATCACGTACATTATTATTTTTTAAAGAGTTATAAAATATACGACCTCCAGAGTTGATTAATTTAGCCATTAAAATTTTACTTGCGATCATTTTATTTCCAATAATTATTTTTATTATCAAAGTGCTTGATAATAAATTGTTAAGTTTGATAAAATTAAATGGATTCTAACTCTATGTATTTTTTGAGTAACTTATAATACCATGACCTATGACTTAATTCGTTTTTACGAAATTTTTTAATGTGTTCTAAATGATTTGGATCTGGACTTGTTATTATGATTGCATCTAGAGAAGGCACGATTGTGTCTACTGGAACAGTAACTGTTTGGAATTCATGAATAGAGACATTAATTAAAATCACTTCTAAAGTAGGCCCATCTTCTATAGAATGTAATATGCCGTCCCAATTATTGTCCTTACAAATTTTAATCACATATCTATCGAAGTCATTTAATCCATCACAATCTTTTCTTTCTTGTTTAGTAGATGGATTATTATCAATTATGGTGGATTTTAAACACCATTTATTAGGTGATGGTTCGCAGCATATACCTATAGTTAAAGATTTAGATATAATTATACGATATAATTCACCAGAGAAATTCGGCCAACTATTGCAGTCTACTGTAAAATATGTAGGTTTATCGGTTAGTTCATTAATTGTTGAACTAGAAGAATGGTATAAAATAGCTCCTCTTAAAATTTCTATAGTTGACATATATGTACTTAGATTTTACTTGCGATCATTTTATTTCCAATAATTATTTTTATTATCAAAGTGCTTGATAATAAATTGTTAAGTTAGCTTTGATAAAAATTACGTTAAAACTTTAAAATAAATATGTTTATAGTTTATAGTTTATAGTTTATAGTTTATAGTTTATAGTTTATAGTTTATAGTTTATAGTTTATAGTTTATAGTTTATAGTTTATAGTTTATAGTTTATAGTTTATAGTTTATAGTTTATAGTTTATAGTTTATAGTTTATAGTTTATAATGCAACGTTTTAATCATAAAGGTGATACAATATCAATATAATAATTAAGATTCATGACATATCAATGTATGTCATGAATCTTAATTATTATATTGATATTGTATCACATAAACATTATATTAAGGCTTTTATTACAGAAAGTAATAGTAATTTAGTTATACTGCATAAATTTGACATAACTAAATGCTATCCAAGTAATTCAATTAATGGTTATATTTTACTAGATACTCCTCTTCCAGATACTGAACTAGATGATTGGGAACAATTAATTCCAATGCTAGATAAGTTTTTTGCATCTGTGTCTGAACTGAAAGGAATTAGGACTCCGTATCGCCAAAAGAAACGTAAAAGACCTTAAAAAATCATTTACATACAGTCTGTATGTTTTATGTAAAAATGATGTTATTTTTTAGTTCCGTTACATTAATAGATGAACATGAAGTAAAATTCCCTGACAATATACTGTATTTTCTATATGAAAACATATCTACTATGTTTTCATATTACGGAATAGAAGGAAGATTGAATATAATACGTGATTCAGATGGAAATAAACATGCAGTTGTATTTTTAACAAATAATATGGATATAAGCCTTCGTGATGCCTATTATGAATCGTTAGATATGTTTTAAGAATTTAACACATTATATATCTATATGCCTGAATACATCACAAACATAGGACACCATTTAATTAAAAGTTTTACTGTTACCATGGTGTCGGTAGTGGTTATTGGTGCACTTTATGTAATCAGTGTCACGAAGTGCAACCGGAAACATGTAAAAAATCTACAAATGTGTATAACTATGATTTCATAAGAAAGCAAACAGTTAATAATGTAAATTTATCAAAGTGTTCTGATGAATGTTTAAATAAACTATCAAACACATATCCAGATTTAACCGAAAAAGAGGTAGAGAAAAGATGAAGTATGGGTGACCTATGTTTTTATACATATATTGAAATGCTTGAAATGGATCATTCGATAAAAGACATATATAAACAGGGTTGATGTAAAGGAAAAGTATTCAAATATGAAGAAAGAGCTGGGGAGGTTATAAGTCAAACCACTAATAAAGATTTGTCATTAGCTGTTTTGTTTGATTTGAAACCTTAAATGAACTTAAGTTTTAATATCACTAAACAATGTATCTCTCAAAAAGGTTCCTAGTTCTTGCAGTGTTTCCCGTTTCAGACATACATATGCTCCCATGTTCTGTGAAAACGGTGCATGATGATGATACCATGAATGTTGCTGTGGATCAGGTGGCAAGGCAGAAGATATAAGATGATATTTGCTCTTTGGAATTACCATATCCTCAGAAGGTGTTGTTGTAGATGGTTTAATTAAATTATCATTATATTGTTCTGTTCTTTCCACTAAACCCTTAAAAAACTTGTCATTTTTCTTCTTTAATTCTTTTGCTACCCCTTTACCTCCTCCCTTTTGAATACCTAATACCCTAGGAGGTAATATACTATCTATTGTTTCGAGACACCTTAATAATTTCTTATGTGTATTTCCACCTCTCTTAATTTTTCTTCCAGTCAAGGGATTTATTATATGTTCTGTATTTGACATTATATACTATCAAATATTATATATAGATGTTTTTAACCCTTGATATATTCCTAAAACATTTTCCATCAATTACTATGACCCGTGAACAATTTAAATATAAATTCACAGTAATGTATGCTATACCACAAACTTTAAATGACATATTTAGTTTGGTGCCATCAAAATATTCTAAGGCAGGAAACCCTAAACTAGTAATAAAAGATGCCACAAAAGACCGGAGATACCTGAGACAGGAAGATATTATTGATTATTTTTATGAAATAATCATTACAGGAAGACATAAATATCTATCATGTTTCTATAAAGCATACTTTGAATTCAAGGATCCAATGTCCCTTGATTGGAACACATCAGATTGTAAAAAAATTCTAAGTACGCCTGAAATATTCAAACCGTATTCAGTTGTATCATCTCAAAAAAACGACGCATCACGCAGAATTGTCAGAAATTTATTTTATTTACAATTATTAGATGAAACACGGATAACAAATACAGTAAAATCACACGTATCATTCTGGACGTCATTGTGTAATATGTACAATAAATTACAATTAGAAGATCGTTTCTTTGCACCCTCTAGCATTGATACCTTTCTTAAGGAGAAAAAAACCATCAAGGATGGAATTACTATCAATTATAACGCACTATATTATATATTTCAAATGTATCAGCCTAAAGCATCCATTTTTAACCCATATACTATAAAATGGACAATGGATAATTTATTGGTACCACATATAAAAACAAAGACAATTAAAGGTAATCTTAGTATATTTACTCCAGTGTTAAGTTGGGGTAGTTATCTAATTGCATATATGCATTCTACTGATTTTAATAAATATGTTGGTGTGGATGTTATGCCAACTGTATGTAAAAAATGTGAATTTTTAGGAAAATGGTACAGGAACTTAAGTACTAAATTTAAAAACAAAAAAACGGAATTTTATTGCCAGCCATCAGAGTCATTACTACATAACAAATCATTTAAATATAATAACACATTTGATTGCGCTCTAATATGTCCTCCATATTATGATATGGAACTATATTCTGAAGGTAAACAAAGCATCGATACATATAAAGATTATAATTCATGGATTAATGGTTACTGGGAACAAACAGTAAAACTATGTCATATATGTCTTCAAAGTGGAGGAGTTTTTGCATTTATAGGCAATGATTACAATTCCTTAAAAAATAAAACAATTACTCTTACAAAGGACCTACAAAATATAACAGAGAAATATTTTAAATTAGTTAATATGGTATACTTACAAAATCGTACTGCTCCTATGAGAGTTAATGCAAAGGACCGTACAGAAAGAATGTATATTTATATAAAAACATAATAATCTATTATATATATGCAGTGTACCGGATGGGCATGTACATATTATTGTTTTTTGACATTTATTTTTGTAATGATCATAACATTCTTTTTTCATCTACTATTTTATTTATGGTTTTCGTATTATTATGTTGGTAATTTTCACTCAACAGATTTAATTAAGTGGAAAGAAGACGCTTTAGAAAAAATAGATGACTCTATGTTAAGTGAGTAAAGTGAGTTTAGTTGATTTCAAATTACTTTCAAAATCTCTGCATACAAATAACGCTATAGTAAAGCCTTCATCACCATGTATTTTACGTAAACGAGTAATAATGGTAGATAATGAACCACTTAACCTGATAGAATCATCTATATAACTATCTAATATAATTGGTTTCATAGAACCTAATACCTTGGCACTTAACCGCGGTGATACAGGTAACTCCATAAAAGCAGATCGGAAACTTCTATCACTATAATCAAAATACATTTCTGGTACATTATCAACATATAAACACATTATACGTTTAATAAAATCAAGTGGTTTATAACATTTACCCTTTGAAGTAGGATTCGTTAATAAAGTTATCAATTCACTACTATTTTTACAACGTGATACATGAGCATATATGAATTTAGTAAATAGGTCTTTTACAATTAAACCGCATCCCCAATTACATAGCATTATTATTTGTTCATTATCTTCTAAAGGGATCATGTCAGTGTGCAATTGTTCTGTACCGTGTCCATTTACCATATAAGAGGTGTTTGATATATATTTATATGCCATATAAAATAATATGGTATATTATTTTAGATCTGGCTGCACTAATACTAGAAATGGCATCAAGATATATATTACTTGAAATATTTCCCATTTTTGAATTACCGTATATAAGTAGATAATAGTATAAGATATCGGACTGAATAAGAATGTCATGACATTTTGATTTATAACATTCTTTATGTTTTTCTTGTGCTTTCCTCAAAATATAATATTGCTTTACTACAGCATAACGACGACAGTTAACACATAATAATGTATCTTCTGCAGAAGCGTTCAGTAGACCTATTGTCACTTATGCATATCGACACCCTCCGTAATCAAACAATTAGCATTCCTCATAATCGTCCTCGGCCTCGTGTTTTTCTTGAAGTGTTTTAAAGTCTGCAATCATTTCAATATCGTTATCGAACCAAGATTCTTCGCATAGTTCCTAACTTACTTCTATTGCCTTCAGTATATGTTGATGGTTTTTACAGAATGTCGTGTAACCTTGAAACACCAGTCATTTTTTTTTAAAAAAATGAATTATACAAATAATTTAAGATGTTAAAATATTATAATAACGAATATACCATCCTATGCGAAGAAACATGCAGTGATATAATGTATATAGACGACTGTAACTTACCATTTGAAAATAGTGAGATTAAGTATCATTGTACTGCAAGAGCAATGGATTCAATTGATCAACCGGATCAATTACTTGAAAATTATAGAGGGTATTTTGGATTCCATGACCAAAATTTGCAGTCATGGATTAACAATGAAGGAATATATTTAAGTTATGGTTCATTTAAGGAAAATGCAACTGACGAAGATGTTATGGAAATAGCACATGAAATAATAAAGACATGTGATCGTATAGGTATTAAATATAAATGGTCAGGAACAATAGATGAAAAAATACACTTGTTATCTACAGTAAACAACAATAAAATGTTTGAAGGTGACCCATATTATTTAAAAATAAACGGATATCTCCATGATTCAATGGGAAATAAGATAACAACATTTAGTGGCCCTGTTAAATGTTAAATGTTAAATGTTAAATGTTAAATGTTAAATGTTAAATGTTACTTTCTTTTACAAATCCCATCTTACTGATATTATATCACTTAATTCTTGTTTTGATTGTTGAATTGCTAGTTTGCAAATTTCATTGGTCTGTAGTTTTAAATATTGTAATACCAGTCCATTCTGTTTGACAGCAAGTTTACAAATTTCAGTAGTTTGTAGTTTTACATATCTTATTGCATAAGCATTTTGTTTAATAGCTAGTTTGCAAATTTCATTGGTTTGTATCTTTGCAAATCTTAATGCAAATCCATCTTGTTGAACAGCAAGTTTACATATTTCATCAGTTTGATTATTTACATGATTTAATGCAAATCCATCTTGTTGAACAGCAAGTTTACATATTTCATCAGTTTGATTATTTACATGCTTTAATGCAAATCCATCTTGTTGAACAGCAAGTTTACATATTTCATCAGTTTGATTATTTA
>Ga0209119_1000078_pt1 | contig 96673 bp, 100 predicted proteins | sample COG_03_FD_184747 | JGI IMG/M metagenome (GOLD analysis project Ga0209119, IMG submission 184747) | Pelagic Microbial community sample from North Sea - COGITO 998_met_03 (SPAdes) (version 2) | ecosystem: Environmental > Aquatic > Marine > Neritic zone/Coastal water | place: Helgoland, sampling...
TGCAGGCAGGGGATGTCAATCGGACCTGGGCAAATGTAGAGCAATTTAAAACCGATTATGACTACCAACCTTCAACATCTGTTGAAACGGGTGTAGAGAACTTTGTAAGCTGGTATCTGGCGTATTATAGGAAATAAAATCTTAACTTTAGTTTTATGAATAATTATTTTAAGCACGAGACCGCTGTTGTGGATTCTGATTGTGAAATAGGGTCTGGCAGTAAAATTTGGCATTTTTCTCATATTATGTCAGATTCCGTTATTGGTCAAAACTGTAACATTGGTCAAAATGTGGTCATTTCTCCAAAAGTAAAATTAGGGGATAATGTAAAGGTTCAAAATAATGTCTCTATTTATACAGGCGTTGTATGTGAAGATGATGTGTTTTTAGGACCTTCAATGGTGTTTACGAATGTCATAAACCCCCGAAGTGCCGTTAATCGTAGAGATCAGTATTTAGAAACAGTAGTTAAAAAAGGAGCGAGTATTGGTGCTAATGCCACCATAGTTTGTGGAAACAATATCGGAAACTATGCTTTTGTTGGAGCTGGGGCTGTAGTAGTAAAAAGAATTAAAGATTACGCATTAGTCGTTGGAAATCCATCTCGTCAGATTGGTTGGGTTAGTGAATATGGTCATAAGCTTCAATTCGATTCTAACGGAATAGCAAGCTGTCCAGAAACAAATCAAGAATATCGTCTAAAAAACAACGCCGTCAGTCGTACCCGTTAGTATCATTTATTTTATGTAAGTATCCAGAATACCTAAAATTATTTCATTTCACTTTGAAGTTATGAAATTTTAATACCCCAAATTTATAAACCTATAACATGAAAAACTTTGCCTTAATAGGTGCTTCAGGCTATATAGCTCCGCGCCATATGAAAGCCATAAAAGACACAAATAACAATTTAGTTGCAGCATTAGATAAATTTGACAGTGTTGGTGTTATTGACAGTTATTTTCCAAATGCAGATTTCTTTACGGAGTTTGAACGCTTTGATCGCCATATTTCTAAACTTAAATTCGAAAATAAAATTAATTTGGATTACGTAAGTATTTGTACTCCAAACTATTTACATGACTCTCACATTCGATTTGCTTTACGTCACGGCGCCGACGCCATTTGTGAAAAACCATTGGTCTTAAATCCTTGGAATATTGATGCTTTAAAACAAATTGAAAAAGAAAGTGGTAAACGTATTTATAACATACTTCAACTCAGAGTGCATCCAAGTATTATTGCTTTAAAACAGAAAATTGATAACGGCCCTAAGGATAAAATTTATGATATTGATTTAACTTATTTAACATCAAGAGGGAATTGGTATTACACGTCTTGGAAAGGAGATATCACCAAGTCTGGAGGAATTGCGACTAATATTGGTGTTCATTTTTTTGATATGCTATCTTGGATTTATGGAGCCTTAAAAACCAACACAACACATCTAAATAGTCATGACCGTGCAGCAGGATATTTAGAGTTTGAAAAAGCACGGGTTCGTTGGTTCTTATCCATTAATTATGATGTTTTACCAGAAGAAATTAAAGCGAAAGGTCAAACCACATTTCGTTCGATTACAATTGAAGGAGAAGAACTCGAGTTTAGTGGTGGGTTTACAGATTTACATACAACCTCTTATCAAGAAATCATTAATGGAAATGGATACGGCATTGAAGCACCTCGCCAAGCCATTGAAATAGTACATACCATAAGGAATGCAGAGCCTGTTGGTTTGAAAGGAGATTACCACCCTTTTGCAAAAAAACAATTGAAGAGTCATCCATTTAAAATTCAATAAAAGCAAGTTTAAATTTAAGTTTTTAAATTAATATCCAATGAGCCAAATTCCGTTAGCAAGCCCAGATATAAGACAAAGTGATGTTGACTTAGTCAAAAATGTTTTGATGTCAGGAATGTTAGTACAAGGTAAATTTGTTGCACAACTAGAAAACGAAATCTCTAAAATTTCTCAATCTAATAACAGTATCGCTTTATCTAATGGAACAGCCACAATGCATCTAGCACTAGTTAGTTTAGGGATTGGAAAAGGCGATGAGGTTATTGTTCCAGCATTTTCATATGTAGCGACCGCAAATGTTGTTGAAATTGTAGGTGCTAAGCCAGTTTTTGTTGATATCAATAGTGATACTTTTAATATTGATGTAAATAAAATTGAAGATTCAATCACGTCTAAAACTAAAGCGATTATCCCAGTTCATGAATTTGGTTTAGCATGTGAAATTGATAAAATAATGACACTTGCAAAAAAGTATAATTTATTTGTAATTGAGGATGCAGCTTGTGCTTTAGGAGCTACAATTAATGATCAACCAGTGGGTAGTTTCGGAGACTTTGCATCTTTTTCATTACACCCAAGAAAGTCGATAACTTCTGGTGAAGGGGGGGTTCTTAATGTTAAAGATAGTGAAAAGGCCAATAAAATTAGACAACTTAGAAGTCATGGAATAGAAATTATTGATGGTAAAATGGAGTTTGTTGAGGCGGGATACAATTACAGAATGACCGACTTTCAAGCAGCATTAGCAGTAGGACAATTATCTAGATTTAAAGAAACATTAGTTAAAAAATCAGAACTAGCTCAAGTTTATTTTGGTCACATCACAAATGATAAAATTAAATTACCAATAATTCCAAAAAATTGTAGTCACACTTGGCAATCTTTCCACATAATAATTGATGATTCAATAGAACAAGCGAACGTCATCAATTTATTAAAAAAAGAAGGAATCGGCGTTAATTATGGAGCCCAGTGCATTCCTAGTCAGAAGTATTATAAATCGAAATATGGTTTTGATGCCCCTAAACTTTTTCCAAATGCCTATAGAGCGTATTCTAAGGGCATCGTTCTCCCTTTGTATGAAAAGTTAAACACAGAAAACATCTTATATATATCTAAAAAAGTAAATGAATTATGCTAAAAAGTAAAACAATTTTTATCACAGGAGGCGCTGGCTTTATTGCAAATACTCTAATCAAACATTACATAACCAATAATAAAATTATTGTATATGACAATTTTCATAGAGACACTTTGACTTCAAGTAATGTTGCAAATCATAAAAATCTTAAAATTATAAAAGGCGATGTTCTTGATTTACCGCTTTTGACAAACAGTATGAAAGGAGCAGATATAGTTGTTCATGCGGCTGGGATTGCTGGGATTGATACGGTTATCAAAGATCCTGTAAGAACAATGACAGTCAATATGATTGGAACAGCAAATGCGTTGGAAGCTGCCAAAGTTAATAATATCAACGATCGATTTGTTGACTTCAGTACCTCAGAAATATTTGGAAGTCATGCTTTTAAAAGTACCGAAGAAGCACCAGCTGTTGCGGGTAGTGTTGGCGAAGCTCGATGGGTTTATGCCGTTAGTAAATTAGCCGGGGAACATCTTGCTCATGCCTATTATAAACAGCATAAACTACCGGTAGTTACAGTGAGACCTTTTAATGTGTATGGACCTGGACAAACAGGAGAAGGAGCCTTGCAAATATTTATTAAAAGAGCCTTAAAAAATGAAGATATCTTTATTTATGGGGATGGAACCGCCATAAGAGCTTGGTGTTTTGTCGATGATTTTGTGGATTGTTTAATAAGGTGCATCGAAGACCCTAAAGCAATTGGAGAGAGTTTTAATTTAGGGAATCAACGCGCTGTGATTACCACCCTTGGGTTGGCACAAGCAGTTTGTAGAGTTTTAAAATCGGATTCTAAAATTCTGTATAAAGATGCATTAAGTGCCGATATTGAAATGAGAATTCCAAGCGTTGCTAAAACAAAAGAAATTTTAGGTTTTGAAGCTAAAGTAGATTTAGACGAAGGAATTTTAAGAACTGCAGCGTATTTTAAAACGTTAATTTGAAATTAATGGAACAGGAAAATATATTTCAAGGCCGTTCGGATTTACAAGACTTATTTCAAAAAATTAAAGAAATTAATTATTTACTCTCAGATCAACATTATTCTAAATACAAAAGACTTGTATCATTACCTGATTTATATTCTGACCGATGGGAGCGTGCTAAAAAATATGGTTTTGGGGAGAATACGAATGTTTATGACAATTCATTAATTATTGGAGATGTTAAGATCGGCAAAGAGTGTTGGATAGGTCCTAATACAATAATAGACGGCTCAGGAGGTCTAAAGATTGGAAATTATTGTACGATATCTGCTGGTGTTCAAATCTATTCACATGATAGCGTAAATAGTACTCTAAGCTCTAAAAAAGCACCAATTGATAGAGATTCTGTAAGTATTGGAAATAATGTTTATATCTCTCCAAACGTCTTAATAACAAAAGGAGTTAGCATAGGGAACAACGTAGTTATTGGGGCATTTTCATTAGTTAATAAAGATATAGACGATAATTCTATAGTTTTTGGACAACCTATAAGATTAATAAAAAAAATCAAATAATTTATGAAAGTATTGTTTGTCAATAATGTAGCCTCCATGCAAACGATCACAGCATTAGGGATGAATAATTTTGATAACATAGAATCAAAGTGTTTGATTTTTACGAAAAACAAATATTCGACCACCAATGAAGTTACTGTTTTTGAGGAAATTTATCGCCCTGCCATAAATCCTTTTAAAGTAATTAGAAGTGCTAAACTATTATTGACGCAAAAAAGAAGAATTCAAAATTGGTTTGATTGGGCAGATATAATTCATTATGCTTGGGGGCCAATATTTAAAAGTGGAAAAGATTTAAAATGGGCCAAAAAAACAGGGAAACCCATTTTTGTCGAATGGGTAGGTAGCGATATTCGAGACATTCAATATTTATGCGAAATAAATCCCCATTTTAATAATAATTTTGAGATCATTTATAAAGTGAGGAAGATTGCCACTAAAAGAGTTAGGAAGTATTTATCACAATTCAACAACGTTCAAGCAATTCCAACACTATGTCCAGAAATGTCTTTATTTGTCGACAAAAAAATGTTTCCAAATCAAAAAAGTTTATTTCAAAGAATAAATTTAACTGCTTTCAAATTACAGCTTCCGAAGTTGGATAGCTCAAAACCCTTAATTATACATTCTCCAACATCACCTATTTTAAAAGGAACTCAATTTGTACTGGAAGTAATTAGTAAGTTGAAAAAAAACTATGATTTTGAATTTAAATTAGTAACCAATATGACACGAGCGGAAGCACTCGAAATTATGCAAAAGGCGGATATTTTTATTGATCAACTTATTTTGGGTTCATATGGAATGTCAAGTATCGAAGCCATGAGCTTTGGAAAACCCGTCATGACCTATATAATGCCTAAAGTATTCGAAGCAGGACTCCCTAATGAATGCCCTATTGTTAATACAAACCCTACGAACTTAGAAGGAAATTTAATAGCTCTCATAACAGACGCTAAATTAAGACACGAGTTGGGGGCTTTAGGAAGAGCCTATGTTGAAAAATACCATGATAATTCAGTAGTGATTCCTCAAATGCTGAGTTGGTATAAAAAAACATTAATAAAATAAGTATAAGTTGTCAACTTTAATTAAGATCAAATCATTAGGAAAAGACAGTGTTATCTACGGATTGTCTAGTGTACTAACTAAGATGATTACAGTCTTCTTAATTCCAGTGTATACCCGAATTTTTACGCCGAGTGATTATGGAGTCATGAATATAATAACAAATGTACTTTCTGCTTGTGCTTTGTTTGCAGTTTTTGGATTAGATTCCGCAGCAGCAAGATGGTACTATGATAGTGACGACTTAGCAGACAGAAAAAGTACGTTGTCGTCATGGTTTTATTTTCAGACAATAGTCTCAACCGCTTTTGTTGTGTTAATGTTAGTATCGACACCTTTGGTTTTCAAGTATCTTTTAAAAGACTCCGATCAGGGAAATTATTTACCATGGACCATTGCCTCTTTGACTTTATGGACAATGATTCTGCCAAAAGTGATTAACAGCTTATTTCGATTTAGAAGAAAACCGAAACAAGCCGTCTTATTTTCTTTGTCACATTCGATACTAACTATTGGGGTCACCATTTTGACTGTAGTGTATATGAGAACAGGAATCGTAGGCGTTTTTATTGGAAGACTCTGTGCGGGTATTGTATTTTCTATTGTTGGATATTTTTTATTAGAAGATTGGCTATCGGTTTCAAACTTCAATAAAGTAAGACTTAAGAAAATGCTAAAATTTTCAGCGCCATTAGTTCCATCATCCCTTGCGTTTTGGGTGTTGAATAGTGCAAATTCCTTCTTTTTATTGTATTATTTTGGAAAAGCAGAAGTAGGTCTGTATGCAGTAGGTGTTTCAATTGGTGCATTTTTGATGTTATTTACAACAGCTTTTCAACAAGCTTGGGGACCATTTGCATTTTCTATTATTAAAGACAAAGATGCTAAAGATGTATATGCTAGTGTTTTTGGAATCTATGCAATCTTGGCGTCTATATTGTTGTTGTTTTCAGTCCTATTTATCCCAGAAATTTTAGCTCTACTAACCACTCCCAAATTTTATTCAGCATCTTGGGTTGCTACATTAATGAGTATTAATGTTATTGTCGCCTCGTTTTCATATATAGCGAATCTTGGATTAAATATTGTAAAAACTAATAAGCCTTATGCGAAGGCTATTTTTATGGCAGCAGGGTTAAATTTAGTTTTAAATTTTGTAGTTGTCCCCCATTTAGGAATGCTTGGTTCCGCTTTATCAGTTGTTGTTTCTCAGTCCATAGTGCCGGTGTATTTATTCTATAAATCACAGAAGGTATATTTTGTAAACTATAATTTTAAGAAAGCATTGATTTATATACTAATAGCTTTATTGATAGGAATTCTGTTCCGGCTATTGGTTAATATTGATTTAGATTTTATTCATAAACTAATGCTCAAAACGTCCATTTTTATCACATTTTTAAGCATTGTTTGTTTTGTAAATAGAAAACACATAAATCTTAGTTACTTATTTAAAAAATAGCTAGATTTTTTAAATTTTAGAATTCAATAAAAATGAAAATAGTCACGATTATAGGCGCAAGACCTCAATTTATAAAAGCGGCCTCTTTAAGTAGAGAAATCAGTAAAGCCAATAATATACAAGAAGTTATTGTCCATACGGGTCAGCATTTTGACCCTAACATGTCCGACGTTTTTTTTAATGAAATGCAAATTCCTAAGCCCAAATATAATTTAGAAATAAACAATTTAGGACATGGTGCGATGACCGGTAGAATGTTGGAAAAAATTGAAGAAGTTTTAAATATAGAAAAGCCAGATTGGTTAGTGGTTTATGGAGATACAAACTCAACTTTAGCAGGTGCATTAGCTGCCAAGAAATTGCATATCAAAGTGGCACACATTGAAGCTGGATTAAGGTCGTTTAATATGAAAATGGCCGAAGAACTTAATAGGATTATAACAGATCGGGTTAGCGATTTATTGTTTTGCCCTACTGAAGAAGCGGTTATTAATTTGAAAAATGAAGGGTATAGTAATTTTGATTCTAAAGTTGAAAATGTAGGCGATATTATGTGTGATTCTGCTTTATTTTATAAAAACCTTTTGGAAGATAGACATATAAAAATTAAAGGCGAGTATATTTTAGCGACGATTCATCGCGCTGAAAATACAGACGACGAATTAAAATTAGTTAAAATTTTTAAAGCTTTGGATTTACTAAATGAAACATATAAAGTTGTTATGCCATTACATCCACGAACCAAAAAATATTTAGATAAATATAATATTAAAACCTCTATTACTCTACTTGTTCCAGTTGGATATTTAGATATGATAACTCTAATCAAAAATGCAATGGTAGTAATTACGGATAGTGGAGGTTTACAAAAAGAAGCTTATTTCTTCAAAAAAAGATGTTTTACTTTGAGAGATCAAACAGAGTGGGTTGAATTAATTAAGGCCGGATGTAATCAATTAATTAGTGTTGATAATGACGATATTGTGGATGTTATTTTAGAAAGTCTAAACGAGATACCGGACTTTGCTAAACAGATTTATGGAAAAGGCGATGCTTCTCAGAAAATTTTAAATGCTTTGATCTCTAATAGTTAAGACTGAATTTAATTTTATAAAAATAGTATATGAAAATTGCGCTACTTGGGGATATGGCATTTTTTGGAAAATTTGATATAAATCAAAACCCAAAAATTAAAGATTATTTTAAAGAGGTTGGAGAATATTTAAGCCAGTTTGATTATGTAGTTGGGAATCTTGAAACGCCATTTTCAAGCGAAAGAAAAAAATATGGAGCAAAGTCTGCTCATATAATGAGCCCTCCAGAAAACATTACAATTCTTAAACAATTAAATGTCAATATCGTAAATCTGGCCAATAACCACATTTTTGATTATGGAGAAGAAGGATACAAGCTAACAAAAGAGATTCTTACAAAAAACTCAATAGAATATTTTGGAATCGATAATAAAGAGATTTTGAAAACTCACGAATCCAATAGGATTGCTTTTCATGGGTATTGCTGCTATTCGACGAACCCTCTGGGGATGCAAATTGATACTAGTGAAGGAGTACATGTCCTTAATGTGAAAAATGTTAAAGAGAAGATGTTTAATTTTCATAACAAAGGATACAATAATATCATTGGAGTTCATTATGGTCAAGAGCATGTTAATTATCCAGGTGAAGAGCATATTAGAATGGCGAGGAGCTTTGCAAACGTTTGTCCTTATGTCTTTTATGGACACCACCCACATGTATTACAAGGAATTGAAAACATTCAAAATTCTTACTTGCTATATAGCTTGGGTAACTTTTGTTTTGATGATGTGTTTAGTGATAAATCTAAGGAACCATTAATCAAACAATCAAAAAATAATAAACAATCAATGATTTCTGAACTGACTTATGAAGGCAACGTTTTAGTAAAGAAAGAATTAACTCCAATAATCATAGGGGAGAATAAAATGCATGTCGGTAATCCTGATATTATTGAAAATATAAAAATTTATTCTGATGCTTTTAAGATTCCAGAAATGGAATATTTAATCAAAAGGGAAAAACTAATAGATGATTATATTAATTCTAGAAAAAGCAAAAGAGATTTTAATTGGTACATTAAAAGACTTAACTGGACTTCAGTGAAAATGGTGTTAAATTCTAGAAAAAATGCTGTATTATATAAGAAAAACATTTCTAATTATTTGCCCTAATTTAATAAATAAAATTACTCTTAATATAAAGAAGTGAATAAGCGATTATTAATCATTACAACAAGTTTTGCTCCTGAAAATGAAATAGGTTCAGTTCGTATGACTAAATTAACTAAATATTTGGTTAGATTGGGTTATGATATTACAGTAGTTTCCCCAGAATTACATGAAATTTCTCGAATTGATAATTCATTATTAAGTAAAGAGATTCGTTCAATAAAAAAATATAATATTTCTCAGAGTAGTTGGTTCATTAAAATATTTTTAAAGAAAAGAAACACGATGTTAAAAAAACAAAGTGCATCTAACTATATAAAACCGAAACAAGGAGGGAATAATATTCAAGTTTTAAAAGCATTTATATATTCACATTTACAGTTCTTATATACAATTATTAGAAATTTAGATTGGAAAAGAAAGGTAGTTGGTTTTATTAAAGATAATTTTATTGAATCTCAATTTGATATTGTTTTATCAAGTTATCCTAGTTTAGCAAGTCATTGGAGTGCGAATTGGGTTCGTAAAAATAATATTGCTAAAATATGGCTTGCGGATTTTAGAGATCCAATAAATTATGAAATAAATTCTTCATGGTTAAAACTTAAAATAAACACCTATTTTCAAAATAAAATTTTAAATCAAGCAGATTATGCGACTTGTGTTTCAGTAGATTTATTTAAAAAATTCAACTCACGTTATCATTATAAATTAAAATACTTGCCAAACGGCTTTGATAATGAAGATTTAGAGTCTGATTTGTGTGACAGTAAATCTGATAAAAACAAGTTAAAGTTAACTTTTTGTTACGTGGGAAGTTTGTATGGGGGAGCTCGAAATTTATGTTCATTTTTTAAAGCTATAAATTCAATGAAAACAGAGGATTCATTTAATATAGATACTATTAAATTAATATATGCAGGAAAAGAATTTGAAGAACTCTACAGGCAAGCTTCTGAATTTAATTTAACTTCTATTTTAGAAAATAAAGGAAGTGTAAGTAGGTCAGAATCCATTAAGATTCAAAATTGTTCAGATGTTATTGTCGTAGTAACATGGAATACAGAAAAAGATCAGGGAATCCTTACAGGAAAGCTTTTCGAATGTTTTTTGACTAAAACAATAGTTTTAGGTATTGTTAATGGAAACGTTCCCAAAAGCGAGTTTAAAAACATTATTACTAGGGTTAATGGCGGTTTTTCTATTGAAGACTCTAGTTTAGAATATGAGAAAGAGTTTGATGATTTGAAATCTTTTATTTATCAAAAAGTTATAGAAAAACAAAAAACGAGATATGTTTCTAGTCAATATAACGCTAATGTTGAAGAATTTAATTATAAAAATATAACCCTACAGCTTAGCTCCTATTTTAATAAAAACTAATGCGAGTGATTGATTTTTACAAACATACAATTTATATGCTAGGTCTTATTTCAAATAATTTCATTAATGAATAGTAAAGGCTATAAATTCAGTTTACCACTATTTATATTTTGGCCTTTTGGATCATTTCTTTTGTCCTTACGAGATATAAACAAAAAATCAAGCGCAATTGTAATAATTTTATTCTGCGCAGTTTTTGGATATTCATTTGTATTTATGGAAACCTCTGCGGATTCATATAGAATGGCATGGGTGTTTGATAACTTTAGTCATATTTCATTTAGTGAAATATTTCAATTATATATTCAAGGAGGTATTCCAGATATTTACAAATTTGTTTTTTATGGATTTACCAAGACTTATTCTAATAACCCGAAGGTTCTTTTCTCCTTATTTGGGCTTGTTTTTGGTTTTTTTTGGTATTTGTCTCTTCGAGTATTTGCACACGAAAAGGGTCGTAAGCGAGATGTTTTTATTATAATTTTATTTATTGCTTTCTTTGCATGTAATCCCATCACTAATGTTAATGGTGCCCGTTTTAATACTGCAACTTGGCTATTTTTTTATTCAACATACAGTTTAGTCATTTACAATAAAAAAAAGTGGATATTAGGATTGTTTTGTACTCCCTTAATTCATTTTTCTTTTTTATTTGTTGTGCCCATCATCGTATTGTTTTATACATTTAAACACCTATTTAATTCCAACTCAAAACTTTCGTCATTACTTTACTACATATTTGTTTTTACATTTTTATTATCTTTTGTAATGGACACAAATGTTATTAAGCTCGATATTTTAAGTGACGCCACTCCTTTGCAAGGCAGTGTCACAAATAAAATAAGTGTTTATAACAGTGATAAAATAGGTGAACTTTATAAAAATAGAATTAATACTTCCTTTTTTTTAACTGTCTCAAAGTATTTTGGATATGCGATGAAAATTTATTTTTTCACCTTTATCATTTTTTCTAAAAAGTTAATAGAGAAAATAAAATATCAAGATTCAAAATTGAATAAACTCATAGTCTTTATATTATTTTTCATGTCCATAAGTTATATTTTATCTTCTGTTCCTTCAGGCGGAAGATTTTTAATAATTGGATATATTTCTTGTATCCTGCTAATGTTAAAGTTGTATATAATATATCCAACTAAAAAAATAAAAAAGTTTATTGTTTGGCTTCTACCTATTTTTTCATTTCAAATTTTATTTGGCATTGGGTATCTTAGTTATGCCCTTGTTAGTAGTACACTGTGGTATGGTAATTTATTTTGGATTATATATGAAGGAATTAATTTTGAATTTATTTACATCTATTAAAGCTCTAATTATATGATTAAATCAAGTTTTAAAATAGGAATTTTCATTAATTCAAACACAAAAGAACATTCAACAAATTGGTCTTTTCCTTGGATAGAATATTGTAAACAAAATAATTTGTCTTATCAATTAATTGAGCCGTTTTCACAAGATATTATACAATCTATGAAAACTATTGATTTACTTCTATGGCATTTTAGTGGGTATAATTTTCAAGAAATGCTTTTTGCTCGCAGCATTATATACACAGCTAAAAGAATAAATATAAAAGTTTTTCCAGATTTTAACGATGCTTGGCATTTTGATGATAAGATAGCGGAAACGTACCTTTTGCAAGGAGTTTCTGCTCCAATTCCAAAGTCTTATATGTTTTTCCACCCAAGAAATGTATTAGAATTTATTGATGCGAACCCTAAATACCCATTAGTTGCTAAGCTTAGAAATGGATCAGGATCCCATAATGTTAAAAAAATAGACAACTCAAATCAATTAGTAACATATTCAAATCAAATGTTTTCTAAGGGGTTTTCTAGTTCTCCAAAATTGATCTATAAGTCAGTGTCAAATATAAGATCTACTATGTCATGGAACTCTTTTGTGAAAAGGTTTAAGCGTATCCCTGAGTTTCTACAAACATTGAAATCTTCTCAATTATTTCCAAATGAAAAACAATATGTTTTTTTACAAGAGTTTATTCCTAACGATGGTTATGATCTAAAAGTGGTCGTTGTAGGGAATAAATTAAGTTTTATTGGAAGACATATTCGAAAAGGAGATTTTAGAGCTTCTGGTGGAGGTAGTTTATTTTATGACACTTCGTTTATAACAAAAAACGTAATAGATATAGCTTTTAAAACCAGTAATGATTTAGGTTTTAAGTGTATGGGATACGACTTTGTAATCAATAACGAAACTGGCGAAGCTAAAATAGTTGAAATCAGTTATGGGTTTTCACATCAAGCATTAGTTAATGCAGGTTTTTATTTTAATAGAGAGGGCGAGTTGTTTTTCGAACCCTTAAATGCTCCCTATGAAATCTTAGCAAATTTATTACATCATGAAAAACCTAAATAGCATTATTATTTTAATATATTATTTAATGCCCAATAAACTATCTGAAGAAATCACGAATTTTAAGATTTTTTCAGTGTTTATGGTCTTAACCATCGTTGCTTTTTTTGAAAAATAAACCAAAACTCATCCGCATCACCACCGTCCCAATATCTCTAGAAAAACTCTTAGAAAATCAACTGCGATTTATGAAGAATTTTTTTGAAGTGATTGCCGTTTCATCGGATGATCAAAGACTTCAACTGTTTGGTAAAGAACAAGGCGTTGATACATTTCATGTTGATTTAACAAGAAAAATAACCCCCATAAAAGATTTAAAAGCGGTTTTTAAACTCTACAAATTTCTAAAAAAAGAAAAACCGAGTATTGTACATACCCATACCCCTAAAGCAGGCATTGTAGGTATGTTAGCGGCACGATTCGCCAATGTACCTATTCGGATGCATACGGTTGCGGGGCTTCCTTTAATGGAGTCGTCTGGTATGAAGAGAAGTGTTTTGAATATCGTAGAAAAATTAACCTATTCTTGTGCCACAAACGTATATCCTAATAGTAAAGGCTTAAAAGAATTTATTATCAAAGAAAAATTGACATCTAAAAATAAACTAAAAATTTTAGGAAATGGCAGCTCCAATGGAATTGATACGATCCATTTTTCACCCAGTCAAGTTTCGGATTTTGAGAAACGTCAATTAAGAACGAATTTGAATATCACCAAAAACGATTTTGTATTTGTATTTGTGGGGAGGTTAGTAGGCGACAAGGGTATTAATGAATTGGTGCAAGCATTCACAAAAATGTCTAAAACACATACCAATTCGAAATTATTATTAGTGGGTCCTCTAGAAACCGATTTAGCCCCTTTATTGCCAAATACCTTAAATGAAATTAAAATGAACGATGCCATTATTTATACAGGGTTTCAAACCGATGTGAGACCCTATTTAGCAATCAGCGATGTTCTGGTGTTTCCGAGTTATAGAGAAGGATTCCCCAATGTCGTTATGCAAGCTGGCGCTATGGGATTGCCTAGTATCGTTACAGACATCAATGGATGTAATGAAATTATTCAATCTGATGTCAACGGAATCATAATTCCTGTGAAGGATGTACAAGCGATTTATGATGCTATGGAGAAACTTGTAAATGATAAATCTTATTATAATAAATTACAAGATAAATCTAGACCATTGATTGTCAAAAATTATTCCCAATCAGATTTATGGAATGCACTCTTCATGGAATATAATCGCTTAATAGAACTTCATATAAATGTCTAATCCAACCGCTGTCTTAATAGGATATTCTGGACACGGACTTATGTGTTTGGAGGTAGCCACTTTAAATGATTATACGATTTCAGGTTATTGTGATCAGAACTTAAAAGAATTTAATCCCTTAAATTTAAAATTTTTAGGAAGTGAAACTCAGCTTGAAGCAGGGACGAATGCCATTCTCGGTATTGGAGATAACGACATTCGTTTTAAAATATATAAAGAGCTTCCAGCTTTAAACTATATAAATATAATTCATCCCTCAGCAATCGTGGCTTGGTCCGTTAAATTAAATGAAGGAGTTGTCATAGCTGCTAACGCCGTTTTGAATCCCTTTGCAAAAATTGGAACAGGCGTTATCATAAATACATCTGCAATTGTTGAGCATGAATGTGTTATTGGCGATTTTTCTCACATCGCTCCAGCTGCTGTGCTCTGTGGAAATGTCAAGGTTGGAACTCGAAGTTTTATAGGCGCAAATTCGGTCATTAAACAAGGCGTCACTATTGGAGATGATGTTATAGTTGGTGCTGGGAGCGTTGTGATTTCAGACATTCAAAACCGTACAACGGTTGTAGGCAACCCCGCAAGAATATTAAAAAAATAAACAAATAACTATGATCCCTTTATCAGTCCCACATCTCAATGGAAATGAATGGAAGTATGTGAAAGATTGCTTAGATACGGGCTGGATTTCATCTGCAGGTTCTTATGTAAATGAGTTCGAAACTAAGGTCGCAGACTTTGTTGGTGCTAAGTATGGCATTGCCTGTATGAACGGAACTGTAGGGTTACAGATAGCTCAAATTATTGCGGGCGTACTTCCTACCGATTATATCATCGCCCCGAATCTTACATTTATTGCGACACTAAATTCTATTAAATATACAGGGGCAACCCCAATTTTAGTTGATGTATATCAAGATACTTGGCAAATGGATTTGGAGCTCTTAGAGAATTTTTTAAATAAGCACTCCGAATTAAAGTTAACAGATGGAAAATGGCATTCTTATCATAAATCTGACGGAAAACGCATCTTTGCAATGATGCCTGTTCATGTATTAGGTAATATGTGTGATATGGACTACCTAAAACGTATTGTTGATAAATACCACCTCGTAACCATCGAAGACAGTGCCGAGGCATTAGGCACTCGTTATAATGGGAAACACGCTGGGACTTTTGGGGACTTCGGCGTCTTTAGTTTTAATGGCAATAAAATTATTTCAACCGGTGGGGGTGGTGTCATTGTAACCGACAATCCAACTTTTGCAAAAAAAGCACGGCATTTGACAACCCAAGCCAAGGTCAGTAGTATGGACTATATCCACGATGAAATAGGCTATAACTACCGCCTTGTAAATATACTCGCAGCAGTTGGAGTTGCCCAAATGGAACAGTTTCCAGAGTTGTTAAAGAGTAAAAAATTGATGGACGCATTTTACAGAACTGAACTAAAAGGAGTTGGTGACATCGTGTTTCAAGACATACTAAATGACGTTAGCCCTAACTGTTGGTTGTTCACTTTTAAAACCAGTCATATGAGAGCGCTCTTAGAGTACCTCAATGCGAATGGTGTGCAATCCAGACCCTTTTGGATGCCGATGAATCAATTGCAAATGTTCAAAGATTCAATCTATATAAGCACTCAGAATCAATCGGCTAAAATCTATGAAGATTGTATTAGTATTCCAAGCTCAGCGGGTATAACATCCAATGAGCTTTTAATAGTGGTCCAAACAATTAAAAATTTTTATCAAACCCTATGAATTTTATAGACATCCCAAGTTTTATCAATACCCATATTACCAAGCGTGATGTGAGTATGTTTCAAAGTGATATCGACAATTTTAAAACTCAACTTACAAGTGAAATAGCTTCAAAATCTGTTTTAGTTATTGGGGGCGCTGGTACGATTGGATCCTCATTTATAAAGGCCCTTTTAAAATTCAAACCTGCAAAACTAATTGTAGTGGATACCAATGAAAATGGCTTGACGGAATTGACAAGAGATTTAAGAAGTGAACAGGGGCAATACATTCCAAATACGTTTCTAACCTATCCCATGAATTTTGGAGACTCTGTCTTTGAAAAAATGTTTTTAAAGCATGCTCCTTTTGATATTGTAGCCAACTTTGCAGCGCACAAGCATGTGCGTTCAGAAAAAGATCAATTCTCTATCGAGGCAATGATTACTAATAATGTATTCAAAGCAAATTCTTTTTTGGACCTCTTATTGAAACACAAGCCCAAACACTTTTTTTGTGTCTCTACCGACAAGGCTGCAAACCCTGTAAACGTGATGGGTGCTTCCAAAAAGTTGATGGAAGAGTTGATCTTGTCTTATACCGATCAAATTAAAATTACAACGGCTCGTTTTGCAAATGTGGCGTTTTCTAACGGATCGTTATTAGCGGGGTATATAGATCGTATTTTTAAAAAACAACCGATCTCCTGTCCTGAGGATGTAAAACGTTTTTTTGTATCCCCTGAAGAGAGTGGTCAAATATGTTTGCTGGCGTGTGTTTTAGGAACAAGCGGAGACATCTTCTTTCCGAAATTAGAGTCTCATACGATGATTAATTTTAAAGACATCACACTGAATTTTTTTAAAACGATGGGAGTAAAGGTCATTCAGTGTAATTCGGATGAAGAAGCGCGGCAAGGAATGGAAACCTGTTTAAAAGACAAAACCTATCCCGTTTATTTTTTTAAATCGGATACCTCAGGAGAAAAATTATATGAAGAATTTTACACCAAAGAGGACACTCTTGAACTTGATAGATTCAAGAGTTTAGGGGTAATTGAAAACACCTCAAAACCTTCTAAAAAAAATATTTTGGAGTGTATTGCAAGTTTGAAAACTCTCATGGACACCCCCAATTACTCCAAAGCATCCATCATAGCAGTTATGAAGGAATTCATTTCAGATTTTGAACATATTGAAACAGGAAAAAATTTAGATCAAAAAATGTAACTTATGTACTTGATTTTCAAACGACTTATGGATATTTTATTTAGCATGATCATTATCATCCTACTAATCCCAATATTTATTCCCATCATATTAATATTACTTTTTACAGCAGAAGGCGAGGTGTTTTATTTTCAAGAGCGAATTGGATATAAAAACAAACCATTTAAAATTTGGAAATTTGCTACAATGCTTAAAAATTCATTAAATATGGGATCGGGTTCAATTACCCTTAAAAATGACTATAGGGTCACCAAAATAGGTGAATTTTTAAGAAAAACTAAAATCAATGAATTGCCTCAGGTTATAAATATTTTATTGGGGGATATGAGTTTTGTTGGGCCAAGACCTTTAGTTCAAGCTACTTTTGACGCTTACAGTCAATTCACTCAGAAAAACATTAACAATGTCATGCCAGGTCTTACTGGGGTTGGTTCTATAGTTTTTAGAGATGAAGAATCCTTAATTTCGTCGGTTAAAAATCAAGACCCACATTTTTTTTATAAAAAAAACATTGCTCCCTACAAAGGCGCTCTTGAACTATGGTACCAAAACAATCAATCATTTATAGTAGATTTTAAAATTCTTATCGTGACTGCTTGGGTCGTTTTTATTCCTAAGAGTAAACTAATTTATAAGTGGTTCAAAGGACTTCCTTCTCAAAATAATTAATAAAAATGTTTAACCAAAATTAAAATTTATGAAACCCCTTTTTTATGGATTCTTTGCATTAATAATGCTACAATCCTGCAGCACAAAAAAACAAATATTATACGTTCAAGATGTAGGTGAAAACGAGAACTCTACATTTGCTTTCTCGGAATCTTTAATCCAACCCAATGACATTCTAAATATCACTGTTGGAGCCTTGGTTCCTGAAACTGCAATACCATATAATAAATTGAGAACTGGGGGAGGAAATAATTCAAATTCAATCGAAACCATGAAATTGAATGGATACCTAGTTTCTCAGGAATTGACCATATCTTTCCCACAATTAGGTGATATATCTGTTGCTCAAAAAACAGTATCACAATTGGAGAATTATTTAAAAAATAAATTAATTACAGATGGACATTTGAATGCACCTACAGTAACGGTGCGCCATCTCAATTCTAAATTTACGATTTTAGGCGATGTAAATTCTCCTGGAACTATAAATTTTACAGAAAAGAAACTAACGCTTTTACAAGCGATTGGTTTAGCTGGTGATTTGACATTACAGGGTAGACGTGATAATATTTTAATAATTCGAGAGGTCGACTTAAAACGGGAAGTGACTCATATAGATCTCACAAAATCAGATTGGCTACAAACCGAATGGAATTATATTCGACCTAATGATGTTATAATCGTAAATCCAAATAATCCCAAAGTTAAATCGGCTGGTTTTATCGGAAACTTAGGAACTTTATTATCTGTATTTTCTATAATTTTAAGCACAACCCTACTAATATTATCACTTTAACTTATGGAATCAGAATTACAACAGTCCTATCAATCAGAAGATTCATCTGGTTTTGATTTTAAAATGGAATTTTTTAAATACTTAAGATACTGGCCGTGGTTTCTGGTATCCTTACTGTTTTTTTTGACGGCAAGCTTTTTATATCTTAGGTACACTCCAAAAACATACTCAACATCAGCTAAGATTAAAATTCTTGATGAAGGGGGTGGTTTGGAATTACCAACATCTGCATTAGTTATTAATCGATCAAACATAAATTTACAAAATGAAACGGTGTTACTTACATCGTTTCGAATTTTAGAAAATGTCGTTGATGAGCTAAATCTAACAGCTATTTTTACTGAAATGGGTAGTATTAAATCAAACCGTTTATATAAATTGCCATTTCAATATTTTCAAAAAACCAGTATTGACAGCTTGGACATATCTTTTAGTTATGAACTTGAAATAAACAATAACGGTTTACTAATTACAAGGTCAGATGGTGAGGTTTTTGAAGCTCCTGATTTCAAAACTATAAACATAGCCCATTCGTTACCATTCGAAATTATACTAGACACTAATATACAGGTAATGAAAGGGAAGCGATTCGGTATTTCTTATATTTCTAAAAGGAATGCTATTGACCGCCTGAAGAGTTCGATTCAAATACTTCCAATTATGGGAAGTCATATTCTCGAATTAAATATCGTAGGGAAGAACAAGCTTCTTTCTCAAAAAATATTAAATATGCTAATCACTGTTTTTAACGAAGATGATATAAATGACCGCCAATCAATATGGAGACGGACTATCTCATTTATCAATGAGCGTTTTGTGGGTTTGTCCGATGAATTAGATTCCATTGAAGACTCTAGAAAGGATTTTAAAAAGAAACACAATCTAATAGATATTCCTTCAGATGCCGGACTTAGTTTACAGAACAGAGTCCAATCTGATTCAGAAGTTTACCAGACAGAGAATCAAATAGCAGTTTCTGAGTTTATTAAGGAAGATCTTTCGGGTTCCACTAATTCTATCGAATTTTTACCTGCAAATATTGGAATAGAAAATGCCAGTATTAATAGTCTTATCCTAGATTATAATAAATTAGTATCTCAGCGTGATGATATAATCAATAGTGCTGGATTAAATAATCCTACAGTTCAAGGGTTAGAGTCTAAATTAAAAAGCGGCAAAACTAGTATAATCGCTTCCTTAGATTCTTATATTAACCAGCTTAAAATGTCTAAAGAGCAATTCCAAATTAGAAATCGACAATTTAGATCGGACGTTTCTAAGGTTCCTTTAAAAGAACAGCAATTACGTGCTATTGAGCGTCAACAAACTATCAAAGAAACATTGTTCATTTTTCTCCTCAAAAAAAATGAAGAAGCTTCGATTAATTTGGCTGTAACAGAGCCTACTCTTAAAGTGGTGGAGTATGCCATCTCAAAACACAGTCCAATTGCACCTCAATCAAATATTATTTACCTAGCATCTATTTTGTTTGGCCTAATTCTGCCCTTTGCTGTAGTGTATGTTTCATTTTTATTGGATACTAAGATTCAGGGAAAACAAGATCTAGCTAAACTCGCTACTGAAATTCCTGTTATTGCGGAAATCCCACAAATTAAATCAGGTGTCAATCTATATTTCTCAGATCCTAATGACCGCTCTACATTAGCCGAAGCATTTCGAATTCTTACCACCAACATGAATCACGTTTTGCCTAAAGGAAATGATGCTAAAGTGATTTTTTGTACTTCTACGATCAAAGGGGAAGGTAAAACGTTTATTAGTTTAAATTTATCCTTAGCCATGGCTAGTCTAAATAAAAAGGTATTATTAATTGGAGCTGATTTAAGGAATCCTCAGATACATACCTATGCGAAAGTCAATAAAAATAGCTTAGGGGTTTCAAATTATTTATCAGACCCCTCAATCGATTGGAAGTCATTGGCGGAAAACGTTTTTAGTCAACACGCCAATCACAAAATTTTATTTTCTGGATCTATTCCTCCTAATCCAGTTCATTTATTAGCGAATGGAAATTTTGAAAAACTTTTAGAAGAAGCCAAAGCAATTTACGACTTTGTGATCGTAGATTTAGCACCTACTATTTTGGTCACAGATACGCTTATAGTATCGCACCTTGCTGATGCTACCATTTGTGCGGTTCGAGCCAATCATACGGATAAAAATATAATTCCATTCTCTGTTAATTTACATAAAACCAATCGACTTAAAAATATGGTTTATGTGATTAATGGGATTGATACAAATAAGGGGAGTGGCTACAGTTATAATTATGGGTATAATTATGGGTATGACTATGGCTACAAGGAAAGTTAATTTATACCTTATACTCAGTTAGCTCTTTTAGTGTTTTGATTGTTTTTGATGGGTCTTCGCTTTTAAATACAAAACTCCCAGCAACTAATACATCGGCACCTGCGTCTTTAAGTGCTTTGGCATTAACTGAGGTCACACCGCCATCAATCTCTATCAAAGTTGATGCACCTTTGGACGTTATAAGTGCCTTTAGTTTCTGTACTTTTTCATACGTGTTTTCTATAAAGCTTTGACCTCCAAAACCAGGATTGACACTCATGATACAAACCAAATCAATGTCATTGATAGTATCTTCCAAAACATTGATATTCGTATGAGGATTCAAGGCTACACCGGCTTTCATACCTTCTGCTTTAATGGCCTGTAGTGTCCGATGCAAATGAGTACAAGCTTCGTAATGTACCGTTAAAACATCACTACCTAGCTCCGCAAAGGTTTTGATATAGCGGTCGGGATCGACAATCATTAAGTGCACATCAACAGTTTTTTTTGCATGCTGAGTAATCGCCTTTAAAACAGGCATTCCAAACGAAATATTAGGCACAAATACGCCATCCATAATATCTATATGAAACCAGTCGGCTTCACTAGAATTTACCATTTCAATATCTCTTTGAAGGTTAGCAAAGTCTGCTGCTAAAATTGAAGGTGCAATTTTTGTTGTGCTCATGTGTCCTGTATTATGATTACAAAAATAGGATAAAAAACAAAACCCCTACCAATTGGCAGGGGTTTTGTTTTTTTAACCTAAATAGGTTTTTAAAATTTTACTTCTCGACGTGTGTTTCAAGCGTCGGATGGCTTTTTCTTTAATTTGACGTACACGTTCACGAGTCAGATCAAACGTTTCTCCAATTTCTTCTAAGGTCATTGGGTGTTGATTGCCCAATCCAAAATATAAACGAATTACATCTGCTTCTCTTGGTGTAAGCGTTTCTAAGGCGCGTTCTATTTCAGTACGTAATGATTCATGTAATAAATCTCTATCTGGATTAGGAGATTCCCCACTACGCAATACATCGTATAAGTTGGAATCTTCCCCTTCAACTAAAGGAGCATCCATAGAAACGTGACGTCCAGAATTTTTCATAGACTCCTTCACATCATTAATTGTCATGTCTAATTCCTTCGCAATTTCTTCTGCACTTGGTGGACGTTCATGAGATTGCTCTAAAAACGCATAGGTTTTATTTATTTTATTGATCGATCCAATTTTATTTAAAGGCAACCGAACAATACGCGATTGTTCTGCTAAGGCTTGTAAGATAGATTGACGAATCCACCATACAGCATATGAGATAAATTTAAAACCTCTTGTTTCATCAAAACGCTGAGCTGCTTTAATGAGGCCTAAATTTCCTTCGTTAATTAAATCGGGTAGGGTTAATCCTTGGTTTTGGTATTGTTTTGCCACAGAAACTACAAAACGTAAGTTCGCTTTCGTAAGTTTTTCTAATGCAATCTGATCACCTGCTTTAATACGCTGCGCTAATTCAACTTCTTCATCGGCTGTAATTAAATCAACTTTTCCAATTTCTTGAAGGTATTTATCTAAGGAAGCGGTCTCTCTATTAGTAACCTGCTTGGTAATTTTTAGCTGTCTCATTTAAAAGGTTTTATTTTTAAAATGGTTAGTTGGTTGTATCATTAGGTTATACGAGCGATTGTTACTAAATGTTACAAAAAAAACCGTTTTTAAATTTAAAAACGGTTTTTTTGATTTGATCAAGTAAAAACTTAATGTGTATTAGCGTCTGTTATCACGTCCGCGGTCACGTCCACCAGAACGTTTATCATCTCTTGGTGGTCTTGCAACATACCCTTCAGGTTTTTCTAACAACGCTTTACGGGATACTTTTTCTTTACGAGTTCTTGGATCTTGTCCAAAATACTTCACATCAAAAACATCACCCATATTGACAACATCAGACACATTCTCAGTACGTTCCCATGCCAATTCACTAACGTGAAGTAACACTTCGTTTCCTGGTGCATCCATATATTCTACAACTGCTCCAAAGTCAAGCATCTTAATGACTTTAACTTGGTAAGTGTCTCCCACAGTTGGCTTAAACATTAAAGAGTCAATTTTAGTTAATACAGCATCAATACCATCTTGATCCGTTCCTAAAATTTCAACAATACCTTCTTCAGTGACAGGATCTTCATTGATAACAATGGTAGTTCCTGTTGTTTTTTGAAGTTCTTGAATCACTTTTCCACCAGGTCCAATAAGGGCTCCGATAAATTCGTTTGGAATTGTTCGAGTTACCATTTTTGGAGAGTGTGGCTTCACATCGGAAGCAGGAGCTTCAATAGTTTCTGTTATTTTGTCAAGAATATGCAATCTTCCTGCACGTGCTTGTTTCAAAGCATTGACAAGAATCTCATAAGACAATCCTTTAATTTTAATATCCATCTGACAAGCTGTAATTCCTTCAGAAGTACCAGTTACTTTAAAATCCATATCTCCTAAGTGATCTTCATCTCCTAAAATATCAGATAATACAGCATAACGGTCGCCATCAGAAATTAATCCCATTGCAATTCCAGATACGGGTCTTTTAATTTGAACCCCTGCATCCATCAATGCCATAGTACCAGCACAAACAGTTGCCATTGAAGACGATCCATTTGATTCTAAGACTTCAGAAACGACACGAACGGTATAAGGACAATCCGCTGGGATCATTCCTTTTAAGCCTCTTTGTGCCAAATTTCCATGTCCTACTTCACGACGCGAAGTCCCTCTTAAAGGTCTTGCTTCACCCGTACAGAAAGGAGGGAAGTTATAGTGTAAGTAAAAATTCTCTTCACCTTCATAAGAAGGCATGTCTATTTTATTTGAATCTCTTGAAGTTCCAAGTGTAACGGTTGCTAAAGCTTGTGTTTCTCCACGAGTAAAGATTGAAGATCCGTGTGTAGACGGTAAGTAATCGATTTCACACCAAATTGGTCTGATTTCGTCAGTCTTTCGTCCATCCAAACGAACCCCTTCACTTAAGGTTAATTCACGAACGGCTTCTTTTTCGGCTTTACTGTAGTATCCGCTCACTAAGTGACCAAATTCCTCATTTTCTTCTTCAGTAAAAGACGCTTTTACTTCTTCTTTTACATCGGCAAATGCAGCGCTACGTTCCGCTTTTGAAGTTCCTTTTTTGGCAATAGCATAACATTTGTCATACGCCATATCATGAACACGCTTTTCTAAGTCTTCATTGACTTCAGCAGTGTCATATTCACGAACTTCTTTTTTTCCAAATGCTTCAGCAAGACGTACCTGCGCTGCCACTTGAATTTTAATCGCTTCATGTGCAAACTTAATAGCGTCTGCCATATCTTCTTCAGAAACTTCATCCATTTCACCTTCGACCATCATCACAGAGTCTGCAGAAGCACCAATCATCATTTCAAGATCAGAATCTACTAATTGTGCACGGCTAGGGTTAATGACGAATTCACCATTGACTCGAGCAACACGTGCTTCAGAAATTGGGCATTCGAATGGGAAATCACTTAATTGAATGGCTGCGGATGCGGCTAAACCGGCAAGTGCATCTGGCATCACATCTTCATCATGAGACATTAATTGAATCATGACTTGTGTTTCTGCGTGATAATCTTTAGGAAATAATGGACGTAAGACACGATCCACTAAACGCATCGTTAAAACTTCACCGTCACTAGGGCGTGCTTCTCTCTTAAAGAACCCCCCCGGATAGCGACCTGCTGCCGCAAATTTCTCGCGGTAATCGACCGTTAAAGGTAGAAAGTTTACATCCGATTGTTTGTAGTTTGAAACCACAGTACATAACAACATGGCTTTTCCCATTTGTACGACTACGGATCCGTGGGCTTGCTTTGCGAGCTTACCCGTCTCGATGGAGATTTCTCTACCATCACCAAGGTCAATGACCTCTTTAAATACTTTTGGTATCATAATTTTTTGTTCTAATTAAACATTGGTGTTGTGTTGTTGTCGTTGTGTGGTGTGACCAATGAAAAACTCTAATTAGCTTCTTCTATTATTTATGAACTGTAAAAGTTTTAAAACTTAAAAAAACCACGCATAAAGCGTGGTTTTTACTATTATTTTCTTAAACCTAATTCTTTAACGATTGCACGATATCTTAAAACATCAGACTTCATTAGATAATCTAATAATGAGCGACGTTTCCCAACGAGTTTAACCAAAGAGCGTTCCGTATTATAATCTTTACGATTTTGTTTTAAATGCTCAGTTAAATGGTTGATTCTTTCTGTGAATAAGGCAATTTGTCCTTCTGAAGATCCCGTGTCTTTGGCATCTTTTCCGTGTTTTTTAAAGAGTTTTTCTTTAGCTTCTTTTGTTAAATACATTCCAATATTATTTAAATAATTTTTATGCGATTGATTACGTCGTTCGTAACCAGTTGGCAAATATAATGATTTTTAGGAATCTAAAGGGTTTAGTTATCTATTTTATTTTGAAAGAGGATTCTCTGAAATTTCAAAACCAAGCCAAAAAAAAGAGCCATTTGGCTCTTTTTTTGTGTGCTGTTAACAGATATTATTGTAATGCATTCGCCGTTACAGTAATATTTAAAGTGATGATTACATCAAATTTCACTGGAGTACCACTGATAGTTCCAGATAAAGTCGCTGTAATTAGATTGGCTTCTTGTAATTCGTCAGCAATCGCATTTAATTGTGAAGCATCACTCACAGTATATACGGTATTGTTGGTGTCAGATTCTTCAAGGTTAATGTCTTCGAGTGTAATGCTGGTTTCACCAAAACTCATTGAAGCATCAGATATTGTTGCATCTTCAACGCCTAAAAAACCGTCGATTTTAAACTCTAAACTGTTGATGGTTATATTTTTAATTAAATCTTTGTATTCTTGAACCATAGAATTCGATGCAATATTGATCGTTGAGGACTCGGACCAACTTTGAGGAGTTTCAGACTCTTCGGTGACATTCACACTAACAGTCTCCGTAAAGCTTTGAGTGAAATCGATATCCGCTAATTCTTCTAATTTGTCACACGAGATGACAGCTATCATTGTTAAAAGTAACACACTAATTTTTGAAATAATTTTCATAGTATTTGTTTTTAGATTAATTTCTTAATGGTTTGTTTTGGATGAGATCCAGGTACAAATTTATTTTATTTTTTAGTTCACTACGATGTGTTATGAAATCTAAAAATCCATGCTCTTTCACAAATTCAGCCGTTTGAAACCCTTCGGGTAATTCTTTACCAGTCGTATCTCTTACTACACGAGGCCCTGCAAATCCAATCAGTGCTCCTGGTTCGCTAATATTGATATCTCCTAACATTGCAAATGAAGCCGTCGTACCACCTGTTGTGGGGTCTGTACAGAGCGAGATGTAAGGAATTCCAGCTTCGGCTAATTGCGCTAACTTCACTGAAGTTTTGGCGAGTTGCATTAACGACAAGGCTGCTTCCATCATTCGTGCACCACCAGATTTAGAGATGATCATGAACGGGGTGTTGTTTTCAATGGCATAATCGGCAGCACGCGCAATTTTTTCTCCTACAACAGATCCCATAGAGCCCCCAATAAAACTAAAGTCCATACAGGCGATGACAAGATCCTTTCCTTTGGATTTTCCAACAGCAGTTCGTACGGCATCTTTTAAATTTGTTTTCGATTGCGCGGCCTTCAAACGATCCGTGTAGGCCTTATTGTCAACAAACTTTAAAGGGTCTTTAGATGTAATATTTGGATGTAACTCTTTGTATATATTATCGTCAAAAAGCATTTTAAAATATTCATCACTCCCAACACGAACATGATAGCCATCTTCAGGACTTACATAGTAATTCCTTTCGAGTTCCTCTGTTTCTACAACTTTTCCTGTAGGGGATTTATACCAAAGTCCTTTAGGAGTGTCGCGTTTCGCCTCTGTAGGTGTTTGTATTCCTTTGTCTTTTCTTTTGAACCAAGCCATGTAATAAGTGTCTAAAAGGTAAAATTAAAGTACAAATCTACACAAATTTTATAATGTATCGACATTATTTAAATCCTCAAATGCTTTTTTAAGTCTTGAAATGAATGCTTTTTCACCTTCACGTAGCCAACGTCTTGGGTCATAGTACTTTTTGTTAGGAACATCTGCTCCGTCTGGATTGCCAATTTGAGCGGCTAAATACGCTTCATTGGTTTTAAAATCATCACGAATTCCAGTCATGAATGCATATTGCATATCTGTATCGATATTCATTTTGATCACTCCGTAAGAAATTCCTTCTCTAATTTCTTCTACTGTTGAACCGGATCCACCATGAAATACAAAATCAATATGGTTTTCAGAAACATTGTATTTTTTAGTGACAAATTCTTGAGAATTCTTTAAAATTTTCGGCGTCAATTTAACGTTACCCGGTTTGTAAACTCCATGAACATTTCCAAAAGCTGCTGCAATTGTAAACTGATCACTTACTTTACTAAGCTCTTCATAAGCATAAGCAACTTCTTCGGGTTGTGTGTATAATTTTGAAACATCAACATCACTATTGTCAACACCATCTTCTTCACCACCAGTAATCCCTAATTCAATTTCAAGCGTCATTCCCATTTTGGACATGCGTTCTAAATAGGTTTTACAAATAGCGATATTTTCTTCAATAGGCTCTTCAGATAAATCAATCATGTGAGAGCTGTATAATGATTTTCCAGTTTGAGCAAAATGAACCTCACTTGCGTCTAACAATCCATCAATCCAAGGTAATAATTTTTTTGAACAGTGATCGGTGTGTAAAATTACAGGCACGCCATAAGCCAACGCCATTTCGTGAATGTGTTTTGCCCCTGCGATAGATCCTGCAATTGCTGCTTTTTGTCCCTCGTTAGAAAGTCCTTTTCCTGCATTAAATTGTCCGCCTCCATTTGAAAATTGAATAATTACTGGAGCATTTAATTCTTTAGCAGTCTCAAGAACACCGTTTATTGTGTTTGAGCCAATGACATTCACCGCTGGAAGGGCGAATCCTTTTTCTTTAGCAAGTTTGAAAATTTCTTGAACTTCACGTCCTGTAGCAACGCCTGGTTTGATGTTATGACTCATTCTATTGGTTTTTATAATGGCTGTAAAAGTAATGATTATATATAATTTTGAACCCTAAATTGGTCGGGATTAATGGATTATTATACGAAAACGATATCGTTATTACGAACTTTCTAGAAAGGATAATTAATTCCAATATTGTAAACGGCTTTACTAAAATTGAAATCATTTAACCAACGATTTTGATCCCCATAGGTGGGGTCATAGGCTTTAAAACCAGTATCAAATCTGAATATGAAATAATCAAAATCATAACGTAAACCTATACCTGCTCCGACCGCAATATCTTCTAAAGATTGAAGTGTGTCAAAAGTGGCCCTTTCGTCGGTCACATCATCTAGTACATTCCAAATGTTCCCAGCATCCACAAAGAAGGCACCATTAAGATTTCCAAATAAATTATAACGATGTTCTATGCTGAATGCAATTTTAAGATTCGCTTCGTTAAATTCATTATTATTCCCCGAACTTCCAGGTCCTAAATCATAAGCGGTCCAGGCTCTGTTGTCATTGGAACCGCCTGCAAAAAAACTTTTAGAGAACGGAATGCTTGATGCATTACCCACTGGAATTGCAATTCCAAAAAAACTTCGCAATGCAAGCACATTACTTCGACCTAAATCCCAAAGTCTAATGTGATCAATTTCAGTCTTAATATATTGAGAAAACGGAACGCCATTGACTTCAAAAGCATTTTCAGAATTACTTTTTAAATTTAATAATTTTGATGCACTGTAGAGTAGGTTTCCAGCAAGTTCCAACTTAAATCTAAATATTGAAAAATCGCTATCCAAAGAATTTACGCGACTATTTCTTAAGTAATTAAAGTTGCTAGCCAAAATAAAGTTATCTTGAATTAATCTGTTTTTACGTTCTTTAATGTTTCTAACGGTCTGATAATCATTTGGATTTGAGCTTTGAAATAAATCATCGGTCGTTACCAAGTTTATGAAATCATCAGCTCTAGACACGATAAGTTCTGTTTGCCCATTGCTAGTGGTGTTTAGGTATTCTATTGGAGTCTCGTAGGTTTGAGTCGCTATGTTGTCTAATCGATTGAATGAGTTACGATACACACTAAAAAAGTTGTTTGGATTCAAATTCCTTACATACTGCATATTCACCAAATCCAATGTATTGGTTACTTTTTCGGAAGGAAACCAGCGGTATCCAAAGGTTCCATTAATAGTTTGTTTGTCTAATCCAATATTTGTTTGACCTGTAAATCCAGTACTAATTTGGGTACTAGGTGACATGTATTTGGGGATGATTTTTTCGGTGTTAAATGGGAAAAACAAACGAGGGAGATTCAGTTTTATATCGGCTCCTAATTCATTAATATCAAAAAATTTAGCATCGGTTTTCGCTCCGTCTTTTGAGGCTCCAATAGCGCCTAAAACAGAAACTTGAAGCGTTTCAGCGCCTTTAAAAATATTTCTAATTACAACACCACTACTAAAAGAAACACCTACTTTTTGAATGTTGCTTTGAGATAAATTCACGTCAAACCCTAAACCATATTTTTTCTTTGGAGTCAAGTAAATATTGGCGGTTAGTGTTGTGTCGGCAATGTTTTCAATATATTCAATATTTGGATATTTAAATGTTTTTAATTCATTCAAATAGCGGTAGGTTCGGCTGCGATCGATATCTCTAAAAATAGACCCTTTTGAAATTAGGACCGCTTTGGTTAATGCCTTTGGTAAATAATTCATATTATTATAACTGTAGAGGTTATAATTGTCATATGATATGGAGTCTTGAACACTTTTTGAGCGGTTTTCAAACGTCGCATCCGTATAGATATTGACGTCTTTAATGCGGTAAATTTCAAACGGAACCCGCGTTATAGAATCTTCATTTCTAATAATTCTGTTTTGAATTTGAACCGATACGTTTACGTTTTTTTTGGTTCCAATAGTATCGTTTTCGAATCGAATATAATCTTGAGAAAAATGAAAAACTCCCGAATTCCTAAAAGCATTGGTGAGTCGAGATCGCTCTTTTTCAAAATTTGAAGTCTTAAATTGTGTTCCTTTTATTAGATGTGAACTAATGGCTAGCTTGTTGTAGAGTGTATCAATTATTGGACTGTCAATACGACTCGAAATACTATCTAAATGATACGCATCTCCAGTGGTAATTTTGTAGTCAACCTTCGCCTGTTTTTCAGAAAGAACTTCAACGTCATAGTCAATAGTTCGATCAAACCATCCGTTGGAAAAATAGTAGCGCTCTAGGTTTTTTTTTGTTTTTTTTATTTTCATCGAATCCAACACCACAGGAGCTTCGCCGATTTTTTTGAGCCAGCTATTAAACCCTAATGCTGAGTTTTTTAATTGATTGAGTTGTTTCTCTGATAATTTTGAAATTAAACGTTGTTTTCGTTTGGGGTTCTTTTTTAACCAAGCTTCAAAAATAGAATCTCTGTTTGGGCGTGCTAAACTATATAAATGTAAGCCAATTGGATAGCCCGCTAAAGCTGTATTTGTTTTTTGAAATGATAAATTTGTAAGTAATTCAGAACCTTTCTTCTCCCCGTTGATGTAAAAATTATTTTCCTTTAATAAATGATCTGTAGACGCAACTCGTTTTACCATATCACAGCCTGTGAATATATGGGTTATTAGAACTAATAAAATTATTTTTGTTAGTGTTTGTCTCAACAATCAATAAATAAAATTTAGATTTACATTCTAAATTATTAATAATCAAAAGTACATTTTTTAGATGTTAACTAAAAGCCAAATAAAGTTAATCACCAGTCTTAAGCAAAAAAAGTTTAGACAGCAGCACCAGTTATTTGCGGTAGAAGGGGTCAAAGTCGTACAAGAGTTTTTAAACTCTGACTATGAATTAGTTGAAATTTTCGCAGTAGATAACCGTTATGTGTCCTATAATCAAAAATTTACAGAAGTCAGTTCAAAAGAACTTTCAAAAATTAGTGGATTTAGTTCTCCCAACAATGTGTTGGCTACGTTTAAAATTCCAGCACAAAAACCAATTCATTGGTCTGCTCTTGTCGTGGCCCTTGATGATGTAAATGACCCGGGAAATCTAGGGACTATTATTCGTTTGTGTGATTGGTTTGGTATTCAAGATTTGGTGTGTAGCGAAGCCACGGTAGACTGCTACAATCCAAAAGTTGTGCAAGCCGGTATGGGTTCCCATTCGCGTGTGAATATCAGTTATGTAGATCTTAAAAAGGCGTTGCTTTTAGCTCCTAATTGCATAGGAACTTTTATGGATGGTTCTTCTATATACAAGGAAAAACTGCCAACTTCCGGAGTTCTTGTTCTTGGAAACGAAGCTAACGGAATTTCTCAAGAGGTTGAGGCTTTAGTTACAAAACGACTTTCGATACCAAGATTTGGAAAACTTAAGCAGACAGAAAGCTTAAACGTAGCCAATGCAACGGCGATTATTCTAAGTGAGTTTAAGAGAAATCTTATTGAAACGTAAAATTGATAAACAAGCCTCTTGTTTGCATTTGGGAAATATTACTTGTCCAAGGGCTGTTTGGGTCGATATCTTTTACTAATTCATCTTTCATAGAAAATACACCTCGAATTGAAGGAGTGAATTTGAACCATTCTAAAAAAAGATCAATTCCAATCCCGAGTTCATAATACAAATTATTTTTTTTAAGTCGAAAAATTCGATTGCTGTTATCTTCTGGATTGTCTTGTTGGCTCGACAAGTTTAAAGCCGTAGAAAATCCACCAACAATAAATGGTTTAATATTATTGAGTCGCTTTGTAGATAACTTGATTAGTAAGGGAATATGAATAAAAGTCGAACGAATTTCACGCGTCAGATCTTTATCCTCAAAGCCAATTCCATTAAAATAACTAGAGTCATAGTTTAAAATCCGACTCGAAATCACCAAGCCTGGCTCTAAACGAATATCAATGTAGTCGTTAATTCGTAAGTTCCCCAAAAGACCGACATTAAACCCAGTAGATGTCGTCACTTGAATGTCTTTTTGGTCTTGAAAGTAGTCTAAATTAAAATCGTAGGAATTAAACCCAAGGTAATATCCATATGAAATCGTCTTTTTATCAAAATTTTCATTATTTATCACCTTTTCTTTACTGAACCATTGCGCTTCAGTAAACTGAACGGTCATTAAAGTCAATAGGATTAATAAAACGTACTTCATTGGTGTTATTTTGTAGCAGTATAAATAGTTGCTACTCCAAATGTTTGTGGGTAGGCTTTCGAAGAAGTAAACCCTGTTTTATCCAAAATATTGTTGAAAGCATTTCCATAAGGGAATTTTGAAGCTGATTCACTCAAATAACTGTACGCAACTTTATCTTTAGAAAATAGTTTCCCAACAAGCGGCAGTACAATTTTATTATGCAGATAATACCCTTGTTTGAAAGGGAATTTCGTTGGAACTGACGTTTCTAAAACCACAAATATTCCGCCAGGCTTTAAAACTCTCAGAATTTCCGCTAAGCCAATTTCCAAGTTTTCAAAATTTCGAACTCCAAAGGCCACTGTAATAGCATCAAATGTGTCAGCATCAAAAGGAAGGTTTTCAGAATCTCCAACCACCATGTCTATGGTTTTATGAAGTTGTTTTTTCAATATTTTTTTACGACCGACTTCTAGCATGCCTTCGCTGATGTCCAACCCTATAATTTGAGTCGCTTTTGTTCGGGTTAAATTAATGGCTAAATCGCCAGTACCCGTCGCAATGTCAAGAATGTTTTCTGGATTTTTTTCCGCTACAATTTGTACAACTTTGTTGCGCCATTTGATGTCAATTCCAAAAGAGATGACCCGATTTAAATCATCATATTCATTTGAAATGGTATCAAACATTTGAGCGATTTGTTGTTTTTTACCAAGTTCGCTATTTTTATAAGGCGTTATTTTTTCAGACATATGTAGTGAGACCTATTCATTAATATTTCAATGCAAAGAAATACAATTCGTAATCAAATCCCTAAAAATAACGTATATTTGCGCATCTTTTTAATTGATAATTAATGAAAATTATTATAGCCGGCGCTGGAGAAGTCGGGTTTCATTTAGCGAAGCTTTTATCTTACGAATCACAAGAAATTACGCTTATAGATCTGGATAAAGAAAGTCTCGTTTACGCAGACACGCATCTGGATATAAAAGTAATTAAAGGCGATGCCACTTCTATTTCTGTATTGAAAGAAGCTCGGATTCTAAATTCGGATCTATTTATTTCCGTGACCTCTTCTGAAACGTCTAATATTACATCTTGTGTATTAGCCAAACAGCTGGGCGCAAAACGCACCATAGCAAGAATTTCTAATCCCGAATTTATAAATCATAAGGACGAAGTTGGCTTTACCAAATTTGGTATAGATGAGCTTATTTCTCCGGAGTCATTGGCAGCTGCTGAAATTGAGTTATTATTGAGTCAGTCGGTATTTAATGATACCTACGAGTTTGAAGAAGGTGCGTTAACCATGCTTGGACTGTCCCTTTCCAAAGACGCCAAAATCATTAATAAATCAGTTAAAGTTGCAGCACAATTGTTATCTGACATCCATTTTATTCCGATCGCAATTCAGCGTATCGGTTCTCCTTTAACTATTATTCCTAGAGGAGATACCGTTTTCAAAGAAGGCGATCGCGTCGTTTTTATCACTTCTAAAGGGGGTGATGAGGAATTGTGTCGACTCACAGGTAAGAAAAAAACTGAAATTAAAGATGTGATGATTTTAGGAGGAGGCAAAATTGGTTTTAAAACAGCTTGTGATCTTTCCAAAAACTTCAACATTAAACTTGTTGAAAAATTAAAAGACAGAGCTTTTGATCTAGCTGAACAGCTTCCTGACACCCTAGTAATTAATGGTGATGGAAGAAATGTGGAGCTATTAGATGAAGAAAATATTAATGATATGGATGCTTTTATTTCTGTGACTGGAAATTCAGAAACCAATATCATGTCTTGTTTAGTTGCCAAATCTAAGGGGGTCAAAAAAACAATCGCTTTGGTTGAAAACATGGATTATTATAAATTGTCTCATTCTATTGGAGTAGACACCTTAATTAACAAAAAACTACTTGCGGCCAATAGTATTTTTAGATACATCCGTAGGGGCGAGGTGGTTGCAATGACTAAGTTGAGCAATATGGAAGCGGAGCTGCTTGAATTTGTCGTAAAACCAACCTCAAAAATATGCAATAAATTCATTAAGGAAATCGCTTTTCCCCTTTCTGCAATTATTGGTGGAGTCATCCGAGATGAAGAAGGATTTATTGCTTTAGGCGATTTTAAAATTGTTTCCGGTGATCGAGTCGTTGTGTGTTGTTTGCCACAATCCATTAAAAAAGTAGAGAGTTACTTTTACTAATCTTACCTTGTGATGAAACTTAACTATAAAATCATATTTCACTTTTTTGGACTCTTATTATTGTTCAACGGAGGTTTTATGTTGTTAGCGGCTCTGCTGAGTTTTTTTTATAAAGATGGCGCAACCTTTGATCTATTTTTAGCGGGTATTTCGGTCTTAGCTTTTGGAGTGATGTCCATGCTTTGTACTAAAAACCACACCAAGGAAATGAACAAGCGCGAAGGCTATTTGGTCGTCGCTTTTGGCTGGATTGTCATGACGATGTCAGGGACACTTCCGTATCTATTTACTGGGGCCATTCCAGATTTTTCAAATGCGTTTTTCGAAACAATTTCGGGCTATACCACTACTGGGTCTACTATATTAAATGATATTGAGTCTCTACCAGAAGGGGTCTTGTTTTGGAGAAGTTTGACGCATTGGATAGGTGGGATGGGGATCATCGTATTAGCAATTGCTATTTTACCGCTTTTAGGCATCGGAGGGATGCAACTTTTTGCTGCCGAAGCGCCTGGGCCAAGTGCCGATAAATTACACCCTAGAATCACCGATACGGCCAAACGATTATGGCTTATTTATTTTGGATATACTGCGGCTGAAACCCTGTTTTTATCTTTAGCGGGGATGTCCTTTTTTGATGCACTAAACCATTCGATGAGTACGTTGTCTACAGGAGGTTTTTCAACTAAAAATGCCAGTATAGCGCATTGGAATGACAGACCGTTGATTCAGTATATAATTATTTTGTTTATGTTTTTAGCAGGTACCAATTTTGTATTGAGTTACTTTGCATTTAAAGGAAAATTAAGTAAAATAGTACAGGACGAAGAGTTCAAACTCTATTTTAAATTCATTCTAATTTTCACATTGATAGCAGCAAGTGTTATCTATTACTATTCCTATATGGATGCTGCTTCCGTGTTCGATCATCCTCTGGTTTGGGGCATTGGCGAAGGGTCTTTCAGACATGCGCTTTTTCAAGTAGTGGCGATTGTAACTACTACTGGATTTGTTTCTGCCGATTATACATTATGGGCGCCATTTTTACTTGTGTTTTTCTTTGGGTTGATGTTTTTAGGGGGGTCCGCAGGTAGTACATCAGGTGGTGTGAAACTTGTTCGTCATCTTATCCTCTTGAAAAACGGTTTTTTAGAATTTAAACGCAGTTTACATCCGAGTGCAGTTTTACCGGTTCGCTATAACAATAAATCGGTTTCAGGTGAAATTGTATTTAATGTCCTTGGTTTTTTTATTCTCTATATGTTGTCCTTTATTGTTGGGGCTTTGGGGTTTGCAATTCTTGGACTTGACTTTGAATCGGCCATTGGAGTTGCTGCCTCTAGCTTAGGAAATGTAGGGCCCGCTCTCGGTGAGTTTGGACCCTCCAATAACTTTTTTGAAATGCCTACTGCTGGCAAATGGTGGGCTGCTTTCTTAATGCTAATCGGACGATTAGAATTATTTACTGTCCTTATTTTGTTTACCCCTTTCTTCTGGAGAAATCGATAAGACTAAAATCTAACTAACCGCTTTTTTGATACGTTCAATAGCTTCAACAATCTGATCTTGAGAAGCCGCATACGATATACGAATACAGTTAGGGTTCCCAAAGGCATCGCCAGTCACGGTCGCCACTAAAGCAGCTTCCAATAGATACAACGAAAAGTCAGTTGCGTTCTTAATAAGCGTTCCGTTAAATGTTTTGCCAAAAAAGGCAGTCACATCAGGAAATACATAAAAAGCACCTTCAGGGGTGTTGCAAGTAAACCCGTCGATATCTTTTAATAAACCAAGAATCAAATCTCGACGTACCTTAAATTCATCAATCATATACTGAACCTTTGTAGGCGAGGCTTCTAAGGCTGTAATAACGGCACGTTGCGCAATACAATTTGCGCCACTTGTAATTTGTCCTTGCATTTTGTTACAGGCACGAGCAATCGCTACGGGCGCTCCTAAGAATCCAATACGCCATCCCGTCATTGCAAAGGCTTTTGAAACCCCATTAATAGTAATGGTTCTGTCGTACATGTCTTCAAATTCAGCCATGCTTGCATGGCCGCCAACAAAATTAATATGCTCATATATTTCATCGGAAACGATGTAAATATTTGGATAATTTTTTAACACATCGGCAAGGGCTCTCAATTCCGATTTACTGTAAACAGAGCCACTTGGATTACAAGGCGAACTAAACCAAATCATTTTTGTTTTGGGCGTAATGGCAGCTTCTAATTGTTCAGGGGTCATTTTAAAGTCGGTCTCAATAGACGTTACTACTTCAACGGGTACACCATCGGATAATTTCACAATATCCGCATAACTCACCCAGTAAGGGCAAGGTAAGATCACTTCATCGCCTTTATTGAGCATGACTAATGCTACATTGGCTAAACATTGTTTTGCTCCTGTAGAAACTACAATTTGTGAAGGTTGATAACTAATATTATTATCGCGCTTAAATTTCGTAATAATGGCTTGCTTCAGTTCTGCATATCCATCCACTGGGGTGTAGGAATTATAATTTTCATCAATGGCTGTTTTGGCAGCGTCTTTAATGAAATCGGGTGTGTTAAAGTCTGGTTCTCCCAAACTTAGTCCTATAATATCTTTGCCTTCGGCTTTTAATTCTCTTGCTTTGGCCGCCATCGCTAAGGTCGCTGATGTGGCCATATTTAAAATTCTTTCAGAAAGTAATTGGTTCATGTGTTGGTTTTATGCTGGTATTGCTGGTTTGACTCCCATTTCTTTTAAATATCTAAAATGAGCTCTAATAGCTTTTCGTGTTGTTTCAAATTCGTTGTATGGTAAGTTGAATTCCAAAGCGGTTTTCTTTACGATTTCAGCAATTTTCCCATAATGGACATGCGAAATATTTGGGAAAATATGGTGCTCAACTTGATGATTCAAGCCGCCTGTAAACCAGTTGACCAATTTATTTTTTGGAGAAAAATTCACTGTTGTTAAGAGCTGATGTATAGCCCATGTATTTTTCATCGTGCCACTGGCCTCTGGTGTAGGCATTTCTGCTTCTTCCATGATATGAGCCAATTGAAACACCATACTAAGAATGAGTCCAGCGGTATAGTGCATGACAAAAAATCCCAATAAAACTTTGTACCAAGCCATGTCTAAAATTAACATTGGAAGTACAATCCATAAACTCAAATAGATCACTTTTGAAATGACTAACGTGCTCCAGTTTAAGAATGGATTTGGAAATTTTCCGTATGAAAGTTTACGTTTCATATAGCGTTTCATTTGTAGGAAATCAGTGGTAATAGCCCAGTTGATCGTCAAGAGTCCATACAACAATATAGAGTAGATGTGTTGAAATTTATGGTGTCGTTTCCATTTGGTCTGTTTTGTGAATCGTAGAACACGACCTGCGTCTAAATCTTCGTCATGACCAGGAATGTTTGTATAGGTATGGTGCAATACATTGTGTTGAACTTTCCAATTATAAACATTACCAGCAAGAATATAAATACTGCCCCCCATGATATTATTAACCCATGTTTTATTTGAAAATGACCCATGATTCCCATCGTGCATCACATTCATTCCAACGCCCGCCATCCCGACGCCCATTACAACGGTAAATAAAAGTTGTAGCCACCCTGGCATATCGATTGTAAGGATTAAAAAATAAGGCACTAAGAAAATCGAAAACATTACAATTGTTTTGACCCAAAGTTGCCAGTTTCCAGAGCGGTTAATTTTGTTATCTTTAAAATATGCGTTGACTCTGCTGTTTAATGTTTTGAAAAATTTAGCTGAATCTGTTCTTGAAAATGTAATTGTTGGCTTTGTCATGAGTTGTGTTTGTTATCTCTGATAAAAATATTGACCAAATATAAATAATAAAAAAGTTTAGACCGTGAGGTTTTACAATATTTAACAGATTTATGGCTATTTTTGCTAAAAATTGACAAAAGCATGCATTTAATCCAAAAATACTTCCCTAATTTATCAGATGTTCAATTAAAACAATTTGAAGCATTACAGGGACTTTATGAAGATTGGAACTCGAAAATAAATGTTATTTCACGAAAAGATATTGAATCACTCTATCTTCATCATGTACTTCATTCTCTGTCGATTGCAAAGTTAGTAACATTTAAAGAGGGTTCAAAAATTTTAGATATTGGGACTGGAGGCGGGTTTCCTGGAGTGCCTTTGGCGATCCTGTTTCCAGAGGTCAAATTTCACCTAGTAGACAGTATTAATAAAAAGTTAAAAGTCGTGAATGGCGTTGCGGAGAGTTTGGGTTTGGAAAACATTCGAACTACGCACGCACGCGCCGAGTCAATTAAAGGGCAATACGATTTTATTATTAGCCGTGCGGTCACAACCATGCCCGATTTTGTGGGGTGGATCAAAAATAGAGTGGCTAAAAAAAGTGTACACCCGATCAAAAACGGAATTCTCTATCTAAAAGGAGGGGATTTAACAGAAGAATTAAAAATCTATACAAAAGCATCACTCTATGATTTAAGTGATTATTTTGAAGCCCCCTTTTTTGAGACCAAAAAAATTGTCCACCTACCGCTCAAGTATAAAGGTTAATTTTCACCCAACTGCATGCAGTTGTAAGTTTAATATTTCACACGTTTGAGTATAAAAAAAAAGGTCGCCTAAAAATCACTTTTTAGACGACCTTTTTAAGTGACTGCTATTTTTATGAATCGCCTAAAAATGGGTAGCGATAATCTGTTGGCGTTACAAACGTCTCTTTGATCATTCGAGGTGAAATCCAACGTAGTAAATTCTGAGCAGAACCCGCTTTGTCATTGGTTCCCGAAGCACGCGCCCCTCCAAAAGGTTGTTGTCCAACAACAGCACCAGAAGGTTTGTCATTAATATAAAAGTTTCCAGCCGCATTTTCTAGCAGCTTAGTTGCGAGAGTTGCTGCGTATCGGTCCGTTGAAAAGATCGCACCAGTAAGCGCATATTCGCTAGTTTCATCCACTAATTTTAAAGTCGCTTCAAAAGCGTCGTCTTCATACACATAAACCGTCATCACAGGACCAAATAATTCGGTACTCATGGTTGCATACTTTGGATTGGTGGTTTCAATAAGCGTTGGTTCAATAAAATACCCTTTACTCTTGTCATAATTTCCACCAGCAATCACAGTCGCATCCGTATCTTGTTTTGCACGGTCAATAAACCCTGCAAGTTTGTCAAAAGATCCTTCGTGAATCACCGCCGTAATAAAATTACTTAGATCCTCTGGAGCTCCCATTTTAAAGGTTTTCATTTCAGCAACCATAAAGGCTTTAATTTCCGGCCACAAACTCTGTGGAATGTAAGACCTAGAAGCGGCGCTGCATTTTTGCCCTTGAAATTCAAAAGCACCACGCAACATTCCTGTTGCCACTTGCTTGGCATTCGCCGAAGGATGCGCCACAATAAAATCTTTACCACCCGTTTCGCCAACAATGCGTGGATAGGTTTTATAGTTGTGAATATTATTTCCGATTTGTTTCCATAGTTCCTTAAATATATGGGTAGAGCCTGTAAAGTGAAGTCCAGAAAAATCAGGACTTGCCAAAACCGTATCCGTAATCATGACGGGATCTCCAAAAACCACATTAATGACCCCTGGAGGCACGCCGGCTTCTTCAAAAACATCCATAATAACTTTGGCAGAATAGACTTGGCTATCACTCGGTTTCCAGACCACTACATTACCCATCAACGCCATACAGGCTGCAAGGTTTCCGGCAATAGACGTAAAGTTAAAAGGCGATACTGCATAGGTAAACCCTTCCAAAGGACGGTATTCAATACGGTTCCATGCGGCACTTGTACTTTGTGGTTGATCTTTGTAGATATCGGTCATGAATTGAACGTTGAACCTCAAGAAATCGATAAATTCACAAGCAGCATCAATTTCAGCTTGATACACTGTTTTGGACTGCGCAATCATGGTCGATGCGTTTATTTTTGCACGGTAAGGTCCTGCGATTAATTCGGCCGCTCTTAGAAAGATTCCGGCACGTTGTTCCCAAGGTAATTGTGACCAAGACTTACGCGCTTCTAAGGCTGTTGAAATAGCTGTTTCTACATGTGCTTTTTGAGCCGTGTGATACGATCCAAGTATGTGTTTGTGATCATGTGGAGGACTCATAGTCTCGGTCGTTTCTGACTTCACGTCTTCTCCGTTTATGTACATTGGAACTTCGATGGAATTCGCCAGCATTGTCTTATAAGTTGATAGTACTTCTTCACGTTCAGCAGAACCTGGTTTGTATGACTTGACAGGCTCATTAATTGCTTCTGGAACCTTAAAAAATCCTTTTCCCATGATATTAGTTTTTTAGTGTGTGTATTTAGTGAATAATAAAGTGTGAAATTACACTTTATAGTCGGTGTTTAAGTTTTAAATGTAGATTAATTTTGTGCAAATGAAGCACTTAACTTGAACGTTGGGATGGTAACTTTGAATTTAGTTGAGTTGGAATGATTGATCATTAAATAGGACCCTTTCATAGCGCCAAACGGGGATTTTAAAACACATCCAGAATTATAAGTATGACGGTCACCAGGGATCAGAATGGGTTTCTCACCTACAACGCCTTCACCAGAAACAATTTCGACATCATTAAGTGCATCTTTAATGTCCCATCGCCTTGCCAACAGTTGAGCAGTTTCATGGCTCTGGTTTTCAATCGTAATTTCATAACTAAACGCATAATGAATACTGTCATCTTTGTAGAAGGTTCCTTCAAACTCAGTTTCAATCGAAATTTTTATGCCTTTGGTTATTTGTTCAATCATAGCGTATAAAAATAGTGAATTAACTCAAACTAAAAAATTAATTTACAAAAAGCGATGGTTTTATTTGAAATTCTAAATGGATTAATTGCTGATTTTTGTGGAGTTACCCTCGCCAACGCCTATAATTCGGTCGTATCGAGCGCCTAAATCTCTGTAGTAGATAAGTACTTTGTAATTGTTTTCGGTTTCGTAAAAATTACCGCTAATGGCGCCTTCTTCCAGTTCATTTAAATCATTTACAATCACATATTTATAGTTATAAAACCCTTGTTTGAGTTTCATTGTAAGTTCATAGGATCTGCTTTGAGTGTTGTACGTCATCTGATTCGCTTGGCTTAGGCTATAGTTATTATAATTGCCATACACATGGATGGATGAATTGGTTAATTTTGGGTAAAACAAAGAAAAATGAACTTCGGTATAATCGGCTTCAATTGAAGGGTTTTCGCGATCTAAAACCGTAATTTTAAAATTCCCATTCACATCTGGATTGTAAGTGTAACTGCTTTTTGAACGATCGACATCTAAGTATAAATAACTGTGATAGACTTCCTCTAAATCTGTAAATTGAACGCCCAAATTGGAGCCCCTTACATCTTTATTTTCAAAATATAAATATTCGTTTCCACCCCAAAAGGTGGAAGCCGATTGGTAGCGATAAATTAATTCATTTCCTAAAATATATTGCGGTTTAAGTCCAGAAATAGCCGTTTTCAAATTGTTGTTTTGAAGGATCACCGTGTTGATGGTCTGTTTTGGATTGATCACCCGAAAATTAGACGTATTAACCACAAAGTCAACCGATTGTTTGGTGTTGATGTGTGCCACATTTCTGGATCTTTTTAGTGTGACCCCCACATTAGCCAGATTCTCATACACCATGAATTTTCTACTAAAAACAAGATCATCGTAATCATCAAAAATTTTAATTAAATAATTCCCAGATGCTTTTAAACGCGTTTGTTTGTTTGGGATTTGAAGGCGGTAATTCGAATAAATCTGATAGGTATTGAAAGAGTTTTCGTAATTCACAATTCGTAAGTTATCGAGCCCTTGAAGATATTCCGATTTCATTAAGTTTGATTTAGTCCAGTCATAATTGTAATGTTCTATGACATAATAAAAATCGTCTTCGTCACCATTAAGTGCATCAAATTCTAAATACAGGCGTTCATTAAGACCTAGAATAGGTAGCTCAGATTGATTGGTGTTACTTTTAAAAGTAATGGTTTTAATAAAATCTTCGGGCTCCACTTCTTGAACTTGTGAAAAGCCAATTAATGACCACAATAAAATAAATAGGATGTATAGATGTTTAACCATGTGAATTTGATAAAATACAAGGTAAATATAAACAAATTTTATGCCTAAATTAAATTGAATCCTTTTATTAAAAAAATCTCTTTAATTATTGTGTAAATCGCACATTAAATTTGTAAATTTGCATCGTTTTTTAGATAACAATTTCAACAAAAATACCTATGTCAAACGACATCCGAATTAAAAAAGGTTTAGATATTAAGTTAGTAGGGGAGGCAACATTAACCAAAAGTGATGCCATCAAAAGTAACTTTTACAGTATCAAACCCGAAGATTTTCACGGACTCACTCCTAAATTATTAGTCAAAGCTGGCGCGAAAGTCAAAGCAGGTGAGCCTATTTTTTATGACAAATCCAACGAGTCTATTCAGTTTGTTTCGCCTGTTTCAGGAGAAATCGTCGAAATCATCCGAGGAGAGAAACGTCGTATTTTAGAAGTCAAAATACAAGCAGAAAAAACGCAAACGTTTTTAGAGCATCAAAAAATTGAAGTTAAAAGTGCTAATGCAGAAGACATCAAAGCAACACTTCTTGCTTCTGGATGCTGGCCATTTATTATGCAGCGTCCTTATGACGTGATTGCAAACCCAAACATCACGCCAAAAGGTATTTTCATATCGGCCTATGCCTCCGCGCCTCTAGCAGCAGATTATGATTTTGTGTTAACGGGGAAGCAAGCAGAATTACAAGCGGCAGTCACCGCACTTTCAAAACTAACAACTGGAAAAATACACGTGAGTGTTTCCAAAGATTCACATTCACCATTCACCAACTTAGAAGATGTTGTAACGCACAATGTGTCTGGACCACATCCTTCTGGGAATGTTGGAACACTCATCAATAAAATTGATCCAATCAATAAAGGGGAGGTTGTTTGGACCCTCACTCCACAAGATTTAGTGATCATCGGCGAATTGCTTTTAACAGGTAAATTCAATGCTGAAAGAATTGTGGCTCTTGCAGGATCAGGAATTAAAGAACCTCGTTATTTAGTTACCAAAATTGGAAGCGAAATTGCGACGATGGTGTACGATCGTGGGATCGAAAAAGACGCCAATGTTCGAATTATTTCGGGTACTGTTTTAAGTGGAAAAGAAATAAAACCAGATGGTTATTTAGGGTACTACTCCAACGTAGTAACCGTGATTCCTGAAGGTGATGATTATGAGTTTTTTGGATGGAACAAACCTGTTTTTGATAAGGTATCAACCTCAAGAGCATTAACGTTTTCTTGGTTAACTCCTAATAAAAAATTCGATTTAAATACCAATACCAACGGAGAACATAGAGCCTTTGTAATTACGGGGTCTTATGAAGAAGTATTTCCATTGGATATTTTTCCAATGCAGATTTTAAAAGCGTGTATGTATCAAGATCTTGATGAAATGGAAGCGCTCGGAATGTATGAAATCGCTCCAGAAGATTTTGCATTGACTGAATTTGTATGTGTTTCTAAACAACCACATCAAAAAATAATAAGAGAAGGACTAGACTTAATGCTTAAAGAAATAGGATAAAAATGAGTTTAAAAAGTAATTTACACAATCTTAAAGAAAAGTACAAAGGCACTAAAATGGCTCCGGCCTTTAATGCTTTGCATACCTTTTTATATTTACCAAACGAAATCACGCACAATGGCACGCACATTAAAGCAGCCGATGATTTAAAGCGGACGATGAATACCGTTATTATGGCGATGGTTCCTTGTTTAATTTTCGGAATGTTTAATGCAGGCTATCAACACCATTTGGCCTTAGGAACTATTGAGTCCGCTCAAGGGTTTTTAGGCGCATCGTTTTGGACATGGAGTAATTTAGTCATCGGAATGTGGAAAGTATTGCCGCTAGTGGTCGTGTCTTACGGCGTTGGATTGGCCATTGAATTCCTATTTGCAGTGATTAAAGGTCATGAAGTTGAAGAAGGCTACCTGGTGACAGGAATGTTGGTTCCGCTTATTGTCCCTATTGATTTACCGCTTTGGATGCTTGCAGTGGCGGTTGCATTTGGAGTCGTTATCGGGAAGGAAGTTTTTGGAGGAACAGGAATGAATATTTTAAATCCTGCACTTACCATTCGTGCTTTCCTATTCTTTGCCTATCCAACTTGGATGAGTGGCGATAAAGTATGGGTTCATGGTGCCGTGGAACGTGCTGGAACTGCCGATGCAATCTCAGGAGAAACCATCTTGGGAAGCTATGCCCAAAGTCAAGAAGTGGTCTATAGCTATGCAGATATGTTCTTTGGAATTATCCCCGGATCTATCGGAGAAACCTCAAAATTATTAATTATTCTTGGCGCCTTGTTTTTGATATTTACAAAAATAGGAAGCTGGAGAATTATTGTTAGCACTCTTATCGGAGCCCTTGCAATGGGACTTATTTTTAATGGCGTCGTGGATGCCGGATGGATTTCAAGTTCTAGCAAATTTTTCGGATTAATGAGTGTGCCTTTCTGGCAACACTTAATTATCGGAAGTATCTTGTTTGGTGCCGTGTTTATGGCAACCGATCCAGTGACTGCCGCACAAACCAATAAAGGAAAATGGATTTATGGGTTTTTGATTGGATTTATCTCCATCATGATCCGTGTGTTTAATCCAGCCTATCCAGAAGGGGTCTTTTTAGCCATCCTTCTAATGAATGTGTTCGCTCCAACCATTGATCATTACGTGGTTCAAGGAAATGTCAAAAAACGATTGAAACGTCTTAAAGTTAAAACTGCATAATTATGAGTACGAATACAGACACAAATAAATATACGATTCTCTTTGCCATTGGTATGGTGGTCATCGTAGGATCCTTATTAGCGTTTACAGCCTCTTCTCTAAAACCAAACATTCAAGAAAATGAGCGTATGGAAAAGCAACAAAATATTTTGTATGCAATGGGAATCAATGAAAACGGTGCGACAGATATAAAATTTATTGGAACTGATAAAGTTGCAGGTGAATTTTCTAAATACATTTCAAAACAATTGATTATTAATATTGACGGAAGTTCTGAAGAAAACTTAGAAGCCTATCTTATTGATGTCAAAAAAGAGCAAGCCAAAGCAAAAAATGGAGGCACTAGATTACTTCCTTTATTTGTAGGCGAAAAAGAAGGAGAATCATTTTACATTGTTCCGATTCGAGGAAAAGGATTGTGGGATGCCATATGGGGCTATGTGTCTCTGGATGAAAACATGGTGGTTCAAGGTGCGTTTTTTGATCATGCAGCTGAAACACCGGGTTTAGGAGCTAATATCAAACAACGTTACTTTATGGATGATTTTGTAGGAGAGCAATTATTAACTGCTTCTGGAGATTTCAAAGGAATTACGGTCGCTAAAGGGAATAATGACCCAAAGAATCTTACCAAAGATGATTATGAAGTAGATGCATTAGCGGGGGCAACGATTACAGGAGACGGCGTGTCTGCAATGATAAAGAGCGATCTAAAATTGTATTTACCATACTTTAAAAATTTAAAAACTCAATTGAATTAACATGGGACTACTTTCAAAAAAAGATGCCAAATTAATAACGGATCCGTTAGCCGATAATAACCCAATCACGATTCAAGTCTTGGGGATTTGTTCTGCTTTAGCGATCACGGCCGAACTCAAAGCCTCTCTAGTGATGGGGATTGCAGTACTTTTCGTTTTAGGAATTGGAAACGTGGTCATTTCGTTGATGCGAAATATCATCCCTTCAAAAATTAGAATCATCGTGCAACTTATTGTGGTAGCGTCCTTAGTAATTATTGTCGATCAAGTCCTTAAAGCCTATGCTTATGAACTCAGTAAGACGCTCTCTGTATTTGTAGGGTTGATAATTACCAACTGTATTATTATGGGACGATTTGAAGCTTTTGCGCTTGGAAATGGCCCATGGAAAGCCTTTTTAGATGGGATTGGAAATGCTCTTGGATATGCAGTAATCCTGCTTGTTGTTGGGTTTTTTAGAGAACTTTTAGGATCAGGAACCCTTTTTGGAATTCCAGTTCTTGGCGATCCAATCGAAAAAACCGGACTTTACTCTATTGGCTATGAAAACAATGGGTTTATGCTCATGCCTCCAATGGCTTTGATTATTGTAGGACTCATTATTTGGGTACAACGTAGTAGAAACACATCACTAATTGAACATTAATTTCTCTAGTAAGAATTTAAAATAAAAGACAATGATAGAACATATCGAATTATTTTTTAAGTCAATTTTTATTGATAATATGGTGTTTGCGGTTTTCTTGGGCATGTGCTCATATTTAGCCGTCTCTAAAAAAGTAGCAACCGCCGTAGGACTAGGTGCAGCCGTTATCTTTGTACTGGCCATCACCGTGCCTTTAAACTGGTTGTTAGACCAATATTTATTACAACCCGGTGCACTCGTATGGTTAGGCCCAGAATTTGCAGAGTACGACCTTAGTTTCTTATCGTTCATTATGTTTATTGCAACGATTGCAACGATGGTTCAACTAGTAGAAATAGTGGTTGAAAAATTTTCACCATCCTTATATAATTCACTTGGTATTTTCTTACCCTTAATTGCGGTAAACTGTGCCATCTTAGGTGGGTCTTTGTTCATGCAATCGCGTGAGATCGAAACTTTAGGATTAGCTGTTAATTACGGAATTTCATCTGGAATAGGTTGGTTTTTGGCAATATTAGCCATCGCTTCCATTCGCGAAAAAATTCGATATTCCAATGTGCCTGCACCCTTAAGAGGATTAGGGATTACATTTATTGTCACTGGACTCATGGGCATTGGTTTCTTGAGCTTTGGAGGCATGCTTACAGGTGGAGATGAAGAAGTAAAAGAAGCACCAAAAGAAGTCGTTGTAGAAACGATCGAAATTGAAAAAGAAGAAGTATCAAACCAAACACAAATAGTTAACTAATATGATTTTAGCCGCTGGAACAACCGGAACCATTTTAGCTACCGTTGTAGCATTTTTAGTGACCTCGTTACTACTAATTAGTGTGCTCCTTTTTGTAAAACAAAAACTATCACCTTCAGGACCTGTAAAGATCCTAATCAATGGTGAACGAGAAATTGAAGTGGCCTCAGGCGCTACTTTATTATCCACATTAAGTGGAAACAAAATATTTTTACCTTCTGCTTGTGGGGGTGGTGGAACCTGTATTCAATGTGAGTGTCACGTCCTCTCTGGAGGTGGTGAAGCCTTGCCAACAGAAACACCGCATTTCTCAAGAAAAGAGCTAAAACATGGCGCTCGTTTATCGTGTCAGGTGAAGGTAAAACAAGATATGGAAATCACCATTCCAGAAGAAGTGTTTGGAATCAAAAAATGGGAAGCGACTGTGGTGCGTAATTATAACGTTGCCTCTTTTATTAAAGAATTTGTAGTAGAAATCCCTGAAGATATGGGGTATAAAGCAGGTGGATATATCCAGATTGAAATTCCAGAATGTGAAATCAATTTTAAAGATATTGATATCACTGCGCATCCAGAAGAACATGAAACACCAGATAAGTTTCAAGCAGAATGGGATAAGTTCGGTCTTTGGCCCTTAACCATGAAAAACAATGAAACTGTAGAGCGTGCTTATTCAATGGCATCCTATCCTGCGGAAGGTCGTGAGGTGATGTTAAACGTTCGTATTGCAACGCCACCATGGGACCGTGCGAATAACGGTTGGATGGATGTGAATCCAGGGGTTGCATCGTCGTATATTTTTGCTCAAAAACCTGGCGATAAAGTCACTATTTCTGGACCTTATGGCGAATTCTTTATCAATGAAAGTGAGTCAGAAATGTTGTACGTTGGTGGTGGTGCTGGAATGGCGCCCATGCGTTCGCATTTATACCATCTGTTCAGAACTCTTAAAACAGGTCGTAAAGTATCTTACTGGTACGGAGGCCGTTCTAAGCGTGAGTTATTTTATTTAGAACATTTTGAAGCTTTAGAAAGAGATTTCCCTAACTTCAAATTCCATTTAGCACTCTCTGAACCAATGGAAGAAGATAATTGGAAAGTTAAAGAAAATATTGACGCTGAAGGTGACGGTTTTGTTGGATTTATTCATAACTGCGTGATCGATAATTATTTAAATCATCATGAGTCGCCTGAAGATATTGAACTTTATTTTTGTGGACCACCATTAATGAACCAAGCGGTTCAAAAAATGGGTGAAGATTTTGGAATTGCAGATGAACACATTCGATTTGATGATTTTGGAGGGTAATCAATCCTAAATTTTTTATTAATGAAGCCCAGCACTTGTGTTGGGCTTTTTGTATTTTTGTAGGATGAGTAAACCGCTTTCAAAACAAGAGATGCATAACCTGGCAATGAACCATGTCGGAAAAGACCTAGAATCCCGAGGTTTTGAGTTTGTTGCTATCAATAGTAAACTCAAAAAACATCCTCAATTTGTGTGTATTGATAAAAACAGTCAATATTTTTTTGTGATCGTTCGTGTGGTTAAATTACCAGACAATCCAAATAATTATGATGTGGTTTGGATGGAAACTTTTAAAAATCATGCACAAGAAAAAGACGCCAAAGTTTTGTATGCAGGTGTCGGAATTTCGAACCCCAAAGGAGAAGATCTTCCTGTTTATCTGAACGAAGAATACCTTATTGAATACAACGGTATTCAAGTCATTGAAACGAATCTTAATTAAAAATAGAATGATTAAAAACCTGCTTTTTATAATTTGTTTTACGTTTGTGTCGTGTTCGAATTCACCTAAACAATTGCGTGCTTCCGGGCCTATATTTGGTACCACATTTTCTATAATTTATGATAGTAGTGAAAATTTAGAATCTGAATTTGACAGTTTGTTTCTTGAAATCAATCAGTCGATGTCCACTTATATTCCGACCTCAGACATTTCTAAAGTCAATTCAAATATTGATATAACTATTGATTCTCATTTTGAAATGGTTTTTAACGCTTCAAAAGCTATTTATAACGCGACAGAAGGTAAATTCGACCCTACAATAGGCGCTGTGGTCAATGCATGGGATTTTGGGCCAGAAGGTAAAATAGAATCCTTAGACAGCCTTAAAATTCATGAATTGATGCTATCCGTTGGATTGGATAAAGTTAGATTAAATAATGGTCGTATATCAAAACCACTTCCAACACGATTGGATTTTAATGCCATTGCCAAAGGCTATGGCGTGGACGTGATTGGTCAATTTTTAGAATCTCAAAACATTCAAAATTATTTAATCGAAATAGGGGGCGAAATTCGTGCAAGCGGTTTTAATTCTTCTAAAAAAGCAGCATGGAAAGTTGGTATTCAACATCCAGATTTAAGTGGCGATCAACCTTACATCAATACATTAGTGCTTCAAAATGAATCGATGGCAACTTCGGGCACGTATCGTAAGTTTAAAATCGATTCCAATGGAAATCGTTATACCCATATCATTGATACCAAAACGGGCTATCCAAGTCGTACTAATATCTTAAGTGTGTCCGTGGTTACTAGTGATTGCATGACTGCCGATGCCTATGCAACTGCGCTTCAAGCGATGGGCGTAAATGGCGTTAGATTGTTTTTAAAAAAATATCCAGAACTAAAAGTACTTATTGTTTTTGTGACCGATGCAAACAAGCTGCAAACCGAAGTATTTAATGGGTTTCCATTAAATTAGGATTTATAAACCACAGGAATAATTTCGCCCTTAGCCAATCGGTATTGGTCAATTTCTTGATTTGATAAAGTCGCCGTATAATCAACTTCATTCACTTTAAAACCTATTTCCCTCAGCTTGTCAAAGTAATCACGTCCATAAATACGCACATGGTCATATTGTCCAAAAATTTTAGCACGTTCTTTTTTATCGGTAATGCTATGGTCTTCAAAAGTAGTCTCGCGATTCAAATCTTGTGGGATTTGAAACACGCCCATACCTCCGGGACGCATCACGCGGTAAAGTTCTTGCATGGCTTTGGTGTCGTCCAAAATATGCTCAAGCACATGATTACATAGAATAACATCAAAACTATTAGACTCAAAAGGGAGTTTGCAAATATCAGCTTTCACCATCGCAATCGGTGAATTCAGATCCGTAGTCACATAGTCAATATGGTTTATTTTTTTGAACTGTTTATGAAACGCTTGCTCGGGCGCAAAATGCAATACTTTTTTTGGCGTACTAAAAAAGTCCGTTTCATTTTTTAGATACAACCATAGCAAACGGTGACGTTCGAGCGAAAGGGTAGAGGGTGAGAGTACATTTTCACGTTGTTTCCCATACCCATAAGGTAAGAACTTCCGAAAATTCTTGCCATCAATTGGGTCTGTGTAGGAGCTTCCTTTTAAAAATAAAACCAGAAAGGGCTGGGCGACGTAACTCAGTTTAATGAGCAACGGCCGTGGTATTAAATTTAAAATAAACTTAAAAAGTGTTTTCAAAATTTAAGTGTTTTGAACCTCTAATGTATTAAGTTTTAAAATAGAGTCCGTAATATGATCCCACAATTTAAGACGAAATTTTAAAGCGTCTTTTGCAGTCTCCAAAACTTCTTCCCATTTAGTGGTGTCTTCGCCACAAAGTTCAGCCACCATCTTCAATGAAATAGGACCGTGTTCATCCCCGTCTAATTCGATATGACGGTTCAAATAGTATAGTAATTTACCATACGTTTTGTCATTATCTTGAGTTTGCGACTGGCTCACAATTTCTAAAAACATATCAGGAATGACATCTTCTCTTCCAAACGTAAATGCCGATGCAATACAGTGTGGTTTGTTAGAGTTCACCACTTCCATAGTGAATTGTATAAATTCTAAAATAGGTATTTCTAAATCAATTCGTTTCGCCGCCGTTTCAATGGAGTCTCCGTTTTCAATCGCATTCACAAACAAGCCTATGACCCTCGTATCTGCTTGGACTTGCTCCATTGCATCCAAATACATTTCGTAGTGGCTCATTGGCACTCCCAGTTCGTTGAGGTCACTTTCTTCCGCCATCACGATCTCATTGATAAACCGAGCGGTTGCGCCTTTTCCTTTTGGAGTCCATGGAACATGAACATTCGTCAAATGATTTTGGAGTGCTTTTAGTAACGACATAAAATCCCAAACGGCAAACACATGTTTTTCCATAAACACAGCGACATCTTCTAGGTTTGAAAGTGTACTATATAGTGGGTGTGATTTTAGTTGGTTGCGAAGGGGGTCTAGTTGTAATTCAATATCTTGTATGCGACTCATCTATTGGTTAATTATAGTGTTAAAGGATCGATTCTTAATCCGTCTTCTTCATTACTTTTTATGCCTAGTGCTTCATAAACATAGGCGAAGGTTGATAACAACTCTGGATTCCCATCTACAAGTGCAACATTGTGTTCAAAATGGGCACTGGGTTTATGGTCTTTGGTCGTAATCGTCCATCCATCATTGTGATGTTTGATTTTATGCGTTCCCATATTAATCATAGGTTCAATAGCAACAACCATTCCTTCTTGGAACTTTTTCCCACGACCTCGTTTTCCATAATTCGGCATTTCGGGTTCTTCATGCATCACCCGTCCAATACCATGTCCAATGAGCTCTCTGACAACGCCGTATCCATTGGATTCGCAGTAGTTTTGAATGGCATAACCAACGTCACCAGTACGATTATTGTGCTTAAACGCTCGAATGCCTTCATAAAGCGAAGCTTTAGAAACGTCGAGTAATTTTTGAGTTTCAGCATCAATCTCACCCACAGAAAAGGTGTAAGCATGATCGCCATAAAATTCATTTTTTAAGGCACCACAATCAATCGAAATTATATCGCCTTCTTCTAAAGGGGTATTGTTTGGAATCCCATGTACGACTTGATCGTTTGGGCTCATACAAAGTGTATTTGGAAAATCGTACATGCCTAGAAATCCAGGAATGGCTCCATTATCTCTAATAAAAGTTTCGGCAAGTGCGTCTAGATGTAGCGTTGTAACGCCGGGTTTGACTTCACTTGCAAGCATCCCTAATGTTTTGGAAACAATGAGTGCGCTTTCGCGAATGAGTTCAATTTCTTCTTTTGATTTAAGCGTGAGCATAGTTAGAAAATTATGCCCAAAGGTACTTAATTAAAGCGTTTTTTGATTGATTTTATAGCCTTGATTTTGTTAGAGTTATCCTAAAGTTTTAAGACTTAAAGAATCCAAAAAATCTTTTTTTCTTTGGGAGCGACAAAGGGTTGTCACTTTCAGATATAAATTGATAAATTTCGCCCCATCCATAAAAGCCGCCAATGTTTCTATCGTCGATAAAAAGGTCGGCGTTTATTTTTCTGCTTTTTTTGGGGTCGTAGTCTTCATTTGGAAAACTACTGTTAACCGCATAGAATTCAATGCCGTTTTTTTTACAAAATCCAACAGCTTCTTTTAGTGTTTTGCCATAACGATACGTCCAAAGAATCAAACGATGGCCGTCTTTTTGTAAGCTTTTTAAGGTGTCAAAAGCAAATGATTTCGGCTTTCCAATTTTTGGATAAGCATCTTCTACGATTGTACCGTCAAAGTCAATTGCTAGGGTGAGCGTGTTGGTTAAGTCCATAAATTATAAATTTAGATTAAGCTATTTTGTGTCATCACTTCGGGTTTTTCAATCCCAATGAGTTTCAAAATAGTGGGTGCAATATCGCCAAGAACGCCGTCTTTTATTGTTGTTAATTCGTGGTCAATTAAAATAATTGGAACGGGATTGGTTGTATGAGCTGTATTGGGGGAGCCATCAGGATTGATCATGGTTTCACAATTCCCGTGATCGGCAATTAATAAGGTTGTATAGTTGTGTTTTAAAGCCGTATTGATAACGGCTTCTACACAAGTGTCTACTGCTTCACAGGCTTTGATAGCGGCATCCATATCTCCGGTATGTCCAACCATATCACCATTGGCAAAGTTTAAACACACAAAATCAAGCGTTTCTTTTTCTAGTGCATCCACAAGAGCATCCTTAAGTTCAAACGCACTCATTTCGGGTTGGAGGTCATAGGTGGCAACTTTTGGTGAGTTTTTCATAATACGCTCTTCGCCGTTAAAAGGCTTTTCGCGTCCTCCAGAAAAGAAAAATGTTACATGTGGATATTTCTCTGTTTCTGCAATTCTTAATTGTGTTTTCCCATGAGACTCAAGCACTTCGCCTAGCGTGTTTGAGACGTTATCTTTATTAAAAACAACTTGAATATTTTTAAAGTTATCATCGTAATTTGTCAAGGTGACGTAATGCAAGTCTAACTTGTGCATATTAAACTCATGCTTGTCATTTTGACTTAGTACTTCGGTAAGTTCTCTTCCACGATCCGTTCTAAAGTTGAAAAATAAGACCACATCTCCGTCTTCAATTTTAGCCACAGGCGCTTGATTTGTATCCACCATAATGATCGGTTTTAAAAACTCATCGGTGAGGCCTTCTTTGTAATTAGATTCAATAGTACTTGTGGCGTTTTTTGAGTGAATTCCTTCACTGTTTACCAAAGCATCATAAGCAATTTTTATGCGCTCCCAACGATTATCTCGATCCATCGCATAATAGCGCCCTGTGATGGTTGCAAGTTGTGCAGAGGAAGTTTCTAGGCGTGTTTCGAGCTCCGAAATAAATCCATATCCAGATTTTGGGTCTACATCACGTCCATCAGTAAAGGCATGAATATAAGATTTTTCAATCCCATGATCGTCAATCACATCGAGTAAACCATATAAATGATTTAAATGCGAATGTACGCCGCCATCACTCACCAAGCCCAAAAGGTGAATTGCCTTTTGATTGGTTTTTGCATATTGCAAAGCCTCTTTTAAAACAGCTTCATCTTTAAGCGTGTTATTAGTGACTGCTAGATTTATTTTAGCAAGATCTTGATACACTATTCGTCCGGCTCCAAGATTAATATGACCAACTTCACTGTTGCCCATTTGGCCTTCGGGAAGTCCCACATGTAAGCCATCTGTACGGAGGCTGGCGTGGCTATATCTTTTGTATAAAGAATCGATAAATTGTGTGTTTGCATTATCAATTGCAGATACTTTAGGGTCAGGAGATTTCCCCCATCCATCTAAAATCATTAAAATAACTTTCTTGTTCATAGGTTCGCTGTTAAAACGCCTTCAAAGATAAGAAGATTTATACAAAATTCAGTTTTCAAAACTGATTTAGATGCTAAATAATAGTTGTATTTTTGAATTATAAATGATAAGTCTATGCCATTCGAATTTAAAATAATTCCTGAAAATCAGATAGAAACCGTTGTTCCGCTGGTTTTAAAAATGTCCAAACCTTCGATTACTGAAGCTGTTTTGTCTGAACGTTTCAAAGAAATGGTCACTCAAAATTATGAGTGTGTTGGCGTCTATGATGATGGAGTTTTAATTGGGGTTTCTGGGCTGTGGTTTTGTACACGCCATTATTCAGGACGCAGTGTCGAATTGGATCATGTATTTATTGAGGAATCGTACAGAAATAATGGGCTAGGGACTCAGTTTTTAACTTGGATTCAAAACTATGTCAAATCCAAAGGCTGTGAAATGATAGAACTTAATGCTTATATAGAAAATGTGCCTTCACAAAATTTTTATGAAAAAGACGGGTTTATTAAACCTGGCTTTCATCTTATAAAACCTTTATAATTTAATTCAAATCTGATAAATCTGCTCCTGAATTAAGCTCATAAGGTGTCTTATTTTTTTCAAATATGCGCGCGGATAAAGGCCCTTTTAATGTGATTTTTGATCCTAAAATTTCTAAATAACTACCTTCTCTCAGACCAATGACGGGTTGCGAGTTAAAGTGGTGAAATTCTTGAATTCGAGTTTCGCGGGTCTCTCCCATATGTGTACTGTCGGGCTCAGGATCTAAATAATGCGGATTGATGTTAAATGGAAAAACACCCAGTGTTTGGAAGCTTGGTGGATAGGCAATCGGCATGTCATTGGAACTTCCAATGGTGAGGCCACAGATGTTACTACCAGCACTTGTTCCTAAATATGGGGTGCCCGATTCTATCGCGGCTTTTAATTCATCATTTAAATCTTGTTTATAGAGTTGGTCGACTAGCACAAACGTATTGCCGCCTCCGACAAATAGTGCTTCAGCTGTTTTGATGGCCTCTTTTGGGCTGTCAAATTCGTGGAGACCGATGACGGTTTTGTCAATTTTAGAAAACGCTAATTTAACAATTTCGGTATAGGCTTCATGAGTCATTCCGCCAGGCCGCGCGTAGGGCACAAAGAGAATTGTTTCAGCAAATTTGAAATGAATTTTTAAAGTGTCCAGTAAATATTCTAAATAGCCACTTCCATGCACTGTTGAAGTGCTTGCGATTAGTAGTTTTTTCATTTCTTATAATTTGTTTAACGTATTTATAGCGTCTGTTTTTGTAAATTTATTAATATATTTAAATCTGTGTCTAATTAAAGTCTACTTTTTTTAATGAAATTATTTTTTTCTTTACTTCTCTTAAGTTTCATGACTTTAGTAACCATTCAGGCTCAACAAATTGAGCTTTCAGGCCAGATTATTGCCAATGGACAAGTAGAAGGGATTCATGTGATCAATAAAACGGCTTATAGATACGCCACTACAGATCAAAATGGGTTTTTTATTATTGAAGGGAAGTTGTCAGATTCACTCTATTTTTCATCCATTCAATATATTCCAAAAACAATTGTGTTAAGTGTGCAAAATATCAGCACTAAATCTATTACCGTTACGCTATCTGAATCTATTAATGCCCTAGATGAAGTCCTGATTGGAACGCTGTTAACTGGGGATTTGAATTCTGATATTGGTAATTCGGACGCCAAACGCCCCATCGATTTTTATGACTTAGGGATTCCTGGTTATACAGGACCACGTATGAATTTAACCGAAAGACGACTTTATGATGCCGATCATAGTGTTTTGTATACGGGCTTAGGATTAAACGTTAATAAACTTTTGAATATGATTACGGGTCGGACGAAGATGCTTAAAAAACATGTAAAACTCGATAGAGACCAACAAACCATTAGTCGCATAAAAGAGGTTATTGCCCCTCTTTTTTTTATTAATCATGAGTTAGAAAAAGAGAAGCGTATGGAGTTTTATTATTTCTGCGCCGATGCTCCCGATTTTCAAGAACGCTGTAGAGGAAAAAGCGATGTAGAGATTTTAGAATTTCTCGAGGTGCAATTGGAAGCCTTCAATAGTGCTAATTTATCTCAAAATTAATGAAGCTTTTAAAAGAAATATCAGTAGACTTGTTATCTTTGTAGTATGATTCACACTAGCTTTTTATTTATTAGTGGTACAGAAATTACGTTTATCTTATTTATCGTGATCCTGGTATTTGGTGCAGATAAAATTCCTGGCATCGCTAAAGGTCTTGGCAAAGGCATGCGAACACTCAAAGATGCGACCAATGATATTAAAGGTGAAATTCAAAAAAGCGCCGATAAAAATGGTGTCGATACATCCATCTCAAAAGATGTAAACGAAGAAATTAATAAAGTAAAAGACGGGCTTAAAGACTTTACAGGGTCTGTACGTCGTAATTTATAAGTCTTATTTTTTTATACTTACCGTGAGGCCATCTCTGATAGGGAGCAAGACGGTTTCTAAACGTGGATCTTCTTTTAATAACGTATTGTATTCTAACACGATTTTTGTAGAAATGTCTGAAGGATCGACTGCTTCAGTGACTTTTCCGCTCCATAACACATTATCAGAAAGAATCACGCCTCCTGGGTTTAGTTTGTCAATAATTTGATGAAAGTAGTTGATGTAGTTAGGTTTGTCGGCATCCATAAACACCAAATCAAATGAGGTGTCTAGAGTTGGGATGATATCCAAAGCCGCACCTAAATGTTGTATGATTTGAGATCCATAACCAGATTTATCAAAATAGGTTCTTTGAAACGCTACCAGTTCTTCATTGATATCAATGGTGTGTAAAACGCCGTTTTTATCTAATCCTTCCGCCAAGCAAAGGGCAGAATAGCCCGTAAACGTCCCTAATTCTAATATCGCTTTTGGGCGTATGAGTTTAGATAAAACACTTAAGACTCGACCTTGATAATGTCCACTCAGCATTCGGGGTTGCAGTATTTTTTGATACGTTTCTCTGGTAAGTGCTTTTAAAAGTATGGGTTCATCTTCAGAATGTCTTACGACATAGTCATCCAATTTTTCTGGAATAAAATACATTTAGGATAAAATTTTATGAATCAGTTTTTCTGCTTCTACTTTGTCATTCCCAAACAACCATCTTAGGGTATTGTCTTCCCAAATTTCATCGTATTGGGTTTGAGAAATCAAGTTTCGATCAATGGCAAGGTCTAATAGTTTTCCTGGATAAGAGGATTGGGCTTCACTTTCCATTTCCCCTAAAGGGTAGGGGTCATCTAAGCCCATAATAATTTGACTGCTCCCTTGGCGTTTCAACATTAAACTTAAGGAATCTGTGTCATGAACGAGTGTGTCAAAATAGATGTTTTCATGGCCTACCGCTTTTCGAGGGTGGGTTTTTCCTTCAAATAAATCTGGCCGACCATCAAATCCTTGAATTCGACGTCCGAGATTCATTTGAGCCATTTGACCGCCATGCGCAAAACAAGTACGGATGTTCGGATAGCGTTCTTGCATTCCGTTTAAGGTGTAAAAGTGATACGCATCCCCACATTGTGCAAGCATCCAAATTAAATGAAAACGCCATGAGGTGTTTTCTAGTTTGATCATTTTTTCACCATCATAAGGGTGTACTTCAATCGCTAGGTTATATTCATTTGCCAATTCAAAAATGGGATCATTTTCTTTATCAAATACACTACGCCATTGCCCAATACTGTCCATAAAGTGGGTGGGTAGGCAGAGGACTTTTAAATCTAATTCTTTGACACAGCGTTCCATTTCCCATAAAGCACCTTGAATAAAACCGGGGTGTACCACAAATCCACATGTAAATTTTGAAGCATTATCGAGTTGTACTTTGGCGTTAAAATCATTTTGAAAACGCAATGCTTTTTTCATTTCCTCTAAGCGTAATCCGTTTCCATAGAGTTGAGATAAATTTAAAACCACCGCATGGTCAATTTTATTTTCATCCATCCATTCCAGCTTTTCATCTAAGAAAAAACTTGAATGGGTGACCGGCCGACTCCAGCCTTTTTGAAGCATATGTTTTCGTTCGTCATCCACCCAAAAAATTTCCTTATCTTTCATAAACTGAGGAATTTCTTCTGGATAAGGCAATAAATGCGAGTGTCCATTAATACGAAGTTTACGTTTCATATGCTTAAATTTTGTTTGGTGCTTCCATTTTGGAACCACATTTAGAACACGTACGTGTTTCTTCATTTGAATAATAGTGGTCAAATATAACCGGCATATCCGTTTCAATATTATGAAGCACAAAGGGCGCTCTAAACAGTTGGTGGTTACAGTTTTCGCAATACCATTCCAAAGCATCTTCAACGCCTTCGGGACGTGGGTATTCTATGACGATCCCAACCGTATTGGGTCCACGTTGTGGAGAATGCGGCACTTTTGAAGGTAATAAATAGATATCACCTTCTCTTATATGAATATCTTTAGCAACTCCTTTGTCTATAATTTTTAATATAATATCCCCCTCCAATTGATAGAAAAATTCAGGGGTTTCGTTATAATGATAATCCTTTCTGTTGTTGGGACCTCCGACGACCATCACAATAAATTCACCATCGTTCCAAACACATTTGTTTCCAACTGGGGGTTTTAATAACGCTCTGTTTTCTTCAATCCAGGCTTTAATATTTAATGGAGATACTAGTTTGCTCATCGTTTATTTTTAGGATTAGATTTATAAAGTTACAAAGATTTTGTGCGACCGCCGTCAACGGGAATATTTACCCCGTTTATGTAGCTTGCGGCCTCACTTGCCAAAAACACAATCGCATGGGCCGTTTCTTCTGGTTTTGCAAACCGTTTTGCAGGACTGTAGTTTTTCATAATCGCTGTCATTTCCTCTAAACTTGTTTGTGCCATATGAGCTTTAATTTTAATTATCTCATTCAAACGTTCTGTTTCTGTAAACCCTGGCAACACATTATTAACCGTAATCCCAAAGCTCCCTAATTCAAAAGAAAGCGTTTTACTCCAATTTCCAACCGCATTTCGAATGGTATTACTAACCCCTAAACCTTCAATGGGTTCTTTTACTGAAGTCGAGATGATATTAATGATTCGGCCATAGGATTCCTGTTTCATAAAGGGCACTAGCAATTGAGCAAGTACATGGTTACATTTTAGATGTTGTGTAAAGGCATTTTCAAATTCTTCAAGGCTTGCATCAATGATGGCACCACTTCTTGGGCCTCCAGTGTTATTGACAAGAATATGGAAACTATGATGTTTAAGTATGTAATCTTCTACTTTCAATTTTAAATCCAATGGGTTCATAAAATCTGCGACGATATAATTGTGTTGATCGGTATTTGGTAGTGACGCAACGACGTCCTTTAATTTGGTCTCATTTCTAGCCACTAAAGTGACTTTTACGCCTTCAGCTGCTAAGGCGAAAGCAGTGGCTTTTCCAATACCCTGAGTACTTCCGCATACAAGGGCATTTTTATGTTCTAAGTTTAATTTCATGAGTTTATAATTCCGAATTAGTAGTCTAATGTTTTTGCAATTGTGTCTTCCCTAAGAATTTCGCTTGTTTCTTTTTGTACTTTTTTAAGAAGCTCATTTAAATTTTCAGAGGCATCAATTTTACGGGCAGATAACAGACTTAAGATCGCTTTATCTTGTGCACGACCAATGGTCATGGCTTCATGATATCCAATAGTTTCTTTGAAGGTTACCAAGGAGTATTTTGAATAATATTCATATGGAAATTCGCTTTCTAAAGCCATTTCTATTTTCCGTTTCTCTTGAAATAGAGGGTTGGCGATATGATCTTTCATTTCGTGGAAGTTATCAATTGCTAAATCTGCAATTGCATCGGTATCTACTTTTCGATGTGCTTCAAAAGCTTTTAAGGTTGTTTTCCAATCGCCATTATGAAGGTCTAAAAACCGATCAAATTCTACAACATCTTCAAACGAGGCATTCATGCCTTGCCCATAAAATGGAACAATTGCGTGTGCAGAATCTCCCAACAACAGACTGTGACCTTTATACTGCCATGGAAAACACTTGACCGTTCCTAATGGGGCTGTTGGGTTTTCGAAAAACTCATCTGTCAAATTGGGCATTAAGTTCAGCGCGTCTGGGAATTCTTTCTGAAAAAATTCAGTGACAATTTCAGGCGTTGTTAGGTTGTTGAAATTGTATTCGCCGGATTCATAACTTAGAAATAGTGTAACTGTAAAACTACCATCTAAATTAGGCAATGCAATAATCATAAAATCGCCTCTTGGCCAAATATGAAGCGCATTTTTATAGGCCTTAAAATCGCCATTTTCTTTAGGCTGAATGGTTAATTCTTTATAACCATGCGTAAGGTAATTTTGAGAAAAACTAAATAAAAATTTACGGTCGTTAAAATAACTTTTTCTCAAGGAAGAACCTGCGCCGTCAGTCCCAAAGATGAGGTCGGCAGAGACCCTAAAAGCAGCCCCTGAAACGGAGTCTTCAAAACAGCCAACTTTAGCTTCAAAATCGACTTTAGTACAGCGTTTTTCAAACTCAATAGTCACATTATCAAGTACTTCTGCTTCGTCCAGCAAGAGTGCTGTTAGCAGTTCTCTAGAAATAGAATTAATAGACTCATTTTCGCGTCCACTATAGTTTGATAGAAATGTATGTCCTTCAGTATCGTGTATCATTCGGCCGTGCATTGGGATGCATAAGGACGCCACTTTTGATTCTAACCCTACGAGTTTAATCGCTTTGCGCCCACGGTTCGAAAACGCCAAATTAATGGAGCGTCCTGCACTAATATCGACAGTTCGTAAATCGGGGCGCATTTCTATGACTCGCACTTTATAACCTCGTTGACCAAGTCTTAGCGCTAATAAAGATCCACAGAGACCCGCTCCAATAATTAAGATATTTTCTTGTTTAGACATTCAGGACTAGTTTTAAGAGTTCGACCATTTTATAAACATCTTCAAATGAGTTGTAAAAAGGAACGGGTGCACAACGAATGACGTCAGGCGTTCGCCAGTCTGTAATGACATGCGCCTGTGTCAATTTTTCATGTAACGATTTATCAGCATTTTTTACTTGGATCGATAGCTGACACCCTCTTTGATTAGGGTCTTTTGGGGTGATAATAGAAATGCGGTCATTCTTTAATTCTAAGATGAGGTATTCTAAATAGCCCGTAAGTTGTATTGATTTTTTTCGTAGAGCATCCATTCCGACTTCATTAAAGAGTTCCAAAGACGCTTTAATTGCGGCCATTGATAAAATGGGGGGGTTGCTTAGCTGCCAGCCTTCGGCGCCTGGAATGATGTCTAAGGGTTGACGCATGTCAAAACGGGTGGCTTTATTTTGACTCCACCAGCCTGCAAATCGTTTTAAGGAGGTGTCATGTGCATAGCGTTCGTGTACAAAAATGCCCCCCAAACTTCCAGGGCCAGAATTCATATATTTATAAGTACACCAAGCTGCAAAATCAACGCCCGATTCATGTAGGTTCGGTTGAATGTTTCCAACGCCATGTGCCAAATCAATGCCAACTTTACATCCTTTTTGATGCCCCAGCTCCGCAATTTTCTTCAAATCTAAAGATTGCCCTGTATAGTAATTGACGCCGCCTATTAATAATAAAGCAATTTCATCGCCCTGCGTTTCTAAAAGAGACTCTAAATCATCTATATTTAAAAGTGTTTCCCCTTTTCGAGGCAACCATTCAATTAGCGATTTAGCAGGATCAAACCCATGAAATTGTAATTGCGTTTCAACCGCATATCGATCCGATGGAAATGCATCACTTTCAATGACAATTTTAAATTTAGTTTTGGTGGGTTGATAAAAGGAAACCATCATTAAATGAAGGTTCGTGGTAAGCGTGTTCATAATGACCACTTCAATGGGTTTTGCACCCACAATTTCCGCCATACTTTCTGTAAGAAATTCATGGTAAGGCATCCACGGGTTTTTGGCTTCAAAATGGCCTTCTACCCCCAAGTTGGCCCAATCATCTAACTCTTGCTGTATGTGATTTTTGGTCTGTTTTGGTTGCAGTCCCAATGAGTTTCCTGTAAAATATAACCACTCCTCTCCATCGGCGTTTTTTGGAATATGAAATTTATTCCGCAAGTGTGCTAAGGGATCTTTTTGATCTTGTTCTTTAGCACATTCGATTCCTGGGGTGTAGCTTGTCAACATTTTGCAGTTTGAATTCTCTCAAAAATAGACATTTTTGATTTAAAATAAAATGGAATCGGTGCTTTAAAATTAATGCGTCGATTTAAGTAAGTGTGGGAATTTATTTTGAAATTTTCGCAATCGGGGAATAGATACATTTCGGATATAAGAGTTGTTCGGATGAAGGCGCTCATAATTTTGATGATAGTCTTCGCCAATCCAGAATTTTTGGAACGGATAGACTTCTGCGGCAACGGTTACATTTAGCTGCGAAGAAAGGGCTTCTTTTTTCTGAACTATAATTGTTTTTTGGTCGTCATTTTGATAAAAAATAATCGATCGGTATTGGGAGCCTCTGTCTGGACCTTGGCCATTAACTTGAGTCATGTTTTGGGACCCAAAATAAACGTCCACAAGTGTTTTAAAACTCACAATGGTTGGATCGTAAATAACTTCGACCGCTTCAGCGTGACCTGTTCTTCCGGTATTACTTTTTTGATAGGTTGGATTCTCACTGTGGCCACCTGCATAACCATTGATGACTTCAGAAACGCCGTTGACACTTTCATAGACAGCCTCTACACACCAGAAACATCCGCTTGCAAAATAAGCTTTTGCCATTCCGTTTTCTAATGGGACTTCGATTGGAGGGGTCGTAACTTGAGTATGCTGCGAGCTAGTCTTGTTTTTGTTTGTTTGACAGCTAGTAACGCTAATGGTTAAGCAAATCAGTAAAGTAGTAAGATGTTTCATGGGCGTAATTTTTATTAGCTAAAATTACAAAGGGTATTTTATAATAGTGTGAAAATTATATTAAATAAAAAAGCCCTCATTAAAAATGAAGGCTTTGAAATTTTCGAAGTGAAAAAATTACAGTTTAGTAAACAATTTTTCCATTTTTTCTTTTTGTTCTTCAGCCAAAGCCGCATCTACTAAAATTCGACCACTGTGTTCATCAGTGATAATTTTTTTACGAGATGCAATTTCCATTTGTACTTGTGGTGGAATCGTAAAATAAGACCCTCCAGAAGCACCTCTTTCGATCGGTACAATGGCTAAACCATTTTTAACGTTCGTGCGTATTTTACTGTATGCTTTTACAAGACGCTCCTCAATATTCTTTTTGTAATCTTCAGATTTTGCTAATAAAAGTTTTTCTTCTTTCTCAGTTTCAGCAAGAATGGCATCAAGATCGGCCTTTTTGTGCTTCAAATGTATTTCGCGTTCTTCCAAACGTTCTTTTGTAGAAGTAATCACTACATTTTTTTGTTCGATTTGAGCACTAAATTCTTTGATGTGTTTGTCCGCCAACTGAATTTCTAGTTCTTGAAATTCAACTTCTTTAGTTAATGAATTAAACTCGCGATTGTTACGCACATTTTTCTGTTGTTCAGTATATTTTTTAATTAAGCCTGTCGCTTCTTCAATAAGAATCTTTTTAGATTTTATTTGATTGTCAATTTCAGCGAGGCTATCCTCCAGTTTCTGAACTCTATTTTTGAATCCTTCAACATCATCTTCTAAATCTCTAACTTCTAAAGGAAGCTCTCCTCTTACATTTCTAATTTCGTCAACTCTAGAGTCGATTAATTGTAAATCATAAAGCGCTCTTAGGCGTTCTTCTACGGTTAGTTCTTTCTTTTTAGCCATGCTTATATATACTTTACGGGATTTGTATTTGTCTTTGATAAAAGGACTGCAAAATTAGTAATTTTTTTCTTAAGATAAGCAACTAAAATATTTTTTATGTGCGCTTCGCTTTCATAGTGGCCTATATCGGCCAATAATAGGTCATTTTCTGCTCTGAAAAAATCATGATATTTTAAATCTGAGGAGATAAACGCATCAGCACCAGCAGCTTTAGCGGCTTCTATGGCAAAGCTTCCGGACCCTCCTAAAACCGCCACTTTTTGAATTGGGCTGTCTAATAATTTCGAATGGCGTATCACGGAACAATTTAGACGGATTTTTACAAATTCTAAGAACGAAACTTCATTCATCGGTTGTTCTAACTGCCCAATCATTCCCATACCAATATGTTGATTTTTATTTTCAAGGGGGATAATTTCATAAGCAACCTCTTCATAAGGGTGGCTGTTTAAGAGTGCTTTCAAAATCTTTTTTTCCAGATGTTTTTCAAAACTGACCGTAATTTTTGTTTCGCTAACGGTTTGTAATGTGTTTTTCTCCCCGATGACAGGGTTCGAATTCTCATTTCCTTTATACGTTCCAGTTCCAGAACTATTAAAACTACAGTGGTCATAATTCCCAAGACTTCCTGCACCACTTTCAAATAAAGCGGTTCTTACTGTTTCCGCATCGTTTTCTGGCACATAAGTGGTTAATTGTTTGATGGTGCCGGCTTGCGGAATTAAGATCGCTTTGTTTTGAAGTCCTAAAATTTCACAAAGACCTGCGTTAGAACCTTCAAATACATTATCAAGAGCTGTATGGATGGCATAAATCGCGATTTTATGTTCGATGGCTTTTATCAAAACACGCTCAACATAAGAGTTTCCAGTGATTTTTTTAAGCCCTTTGAAAATGATCGGATGAAAACTCACAATCAAATTACAGTGGGTTTCAATGGCTTCATCCACGACCGCTTCAAGCGTATCTAATGTGACCAAAATCCCTGTTACTTTGGTTGTTTTATCACCGACTAAAAGTCCCACGTTGTCAAACTCTTCTGCGTATGCAAGCGGGGCTAAGGCCTCTAAATGCGTGATCACATCTTGAACTATCATAAGTTTTTGTTTAACTTCAAAGATAAAATAATTACTTTCGTTGCGGTGAAGCTTTTTAGAAAAATATTATATCCCTTTGTACCCCTCTATTATGTGGCGGTATTTTTTAGAAATAAATTCTATGATTGGTCGATTTTCTCATCCAAATCCTATGAGTTTCCATTGATTTGTGTCGGCAATTTATCGACGGGCGGGACAGGAAAAACGCCGATGATTGAATATTTAATATCAGTATTAACCCCTAAGTTTCAAATCGCTACTCTAAGTCGTGGGTATGGTCGAGACTCTAAAGGGTTTTTGATTGCAGGCCCTCAATCCACTTCAAAAAATCTAGGCGATGAGCCATTCCAAATCTATAATAAATTTAAAAATATTACGGTTTCGGTTGATGCCGATCGCCAACATGGATTAAATCGTCTAATAGAAAAAGACCCTTTGTTAGATGTTGTTTTACTCGATGACGCCTTTCAGCATCGAAAAGTCACAGCAGGTCTTAATATTCTGTTAACCGCGTTCGATCAACTGTATTGTGATGATTTTGTACTCCCTACTGGTAATTTGAGAGAACCTAAATCGGGTGCTAAACGAGCAGACGTCATTGTGGTGACCAAATGCCCAATAGATTTGAGCAATGAGCTAAAAACGGAGATTACCAATCGTTTGAAACTAGAATCCACTCAATTGGTATTTTTTAGTAGTATTGAGTATGGTGATGCGATTATCTCTTCAAATTCAAATCGAGAGCTAATGGATTTAAAAGGGACTCATTTTACATTGGTGACTGGGATTGCAAACCCAGCTCCGTTAGTGTCCTATTTGACTACAATGGGATTTGATTTTGAGCATTTATACTATAAAGATCACCATGAGTTTTCTAAGTCTGAATTGGAGCTCATTCATTCAAAACCGCTTGTAGTCACTACCGAAAAGGATTTTTCACGCTTGCATACAGAAACCGTGGACACCATTTTCTATTTACCAATTCAATTGAAAATTGATAAAGCTTCGGAATTTGAGCATTTGGTAGTGACATATGTTGGAAGTTTTTAGAATACTCAAACAACATGATCAGAAAATACACCACAAAAGATAAATCAAGAGTCCTCGAATTATTTCGACTAAACACGCCTAACTATTTTGATGCTTCAGAAGAAAGCGATTTCATAAAGTATTTGGATCATGAACGAGAAGATTATTTTGTCTATGAAGAGCACTCTAAAATTATAGGAGTAGGAGGGATCAATTATTCTTTTGAAGAAAAGGTGGCCTGTATTTCTTGGGATATCATAGACCCTAAATGGCAAGGAAGGGGCATCGGTAAAAAATTAATACAGTTCAGAATTAATCATATCAATGAAAACCCAAAGATTGAAATCATTAGAGTCAGAACGAGTCAGTATGCCTTTCAATTTTATGGAAAAATGGGTTTTGAGTTAGATAAAATAGAAAAAAATTATTGGGCTAAAAACTTTGATTTGTATTTAATGCAGATGAAGAATAGTCTCAGCAATAACTCCGTATAAAATTAATCGACCAAATCCTCTACAGATTTTCTATTTAACTTTTATTTTCTAAATTAGCTGTGCAAAACACACAACCAATCATGGAACAACGATTGACAATGATAACTTTAGGGGTTTCGGATTTAAATAAATCAACTGATTTTTATGAGTCAAAATTTGGTTGGAAAAAATCTAAATCGAGTCATGAATACATTTCATTCTTCACTCTCAATGGAATTCAACTTGCTATTTACGAAAGAAATGAACTTGCGAATGACGCAACGGTCAACTCTGATGGAAATGGTTTTAAAGGATTTACGATTTCCTACAATGTAAGATCTGAAAAAGCAGTTAATTCCTTGATTGAAAAATTAAGAACAAATGGAGTTAATATTATTAAGGAACCTCAAAAGGTAACTTGGGGCGGTTACAGTAGCTATATCTCAGATTTAGATGGAAATTTATGGGAAATTGCCTTTAATCCTTTTCTTGAATTGGATAAAAATGGAAGTGTGAGGAACTAAATCTAATTTTCATTTCAGATTTAATTAACCTTCAACCTATAAATCAAATCGACAATACGACTTGAATAACCAGTCTCATTATCGTACCATCCAATAATTTTCACCATCGTACCAATCACGGATGTCATTTCGGCATCAAAAATACAGGAATGCGTATTACCGACAATATCAATGGATACAATAGGGTCTTCAGTATATTCGACAATCCCTTTAAGCGATGTCTCAGCAGCCGCTTTAAACGCTTGATTAATGGCCTCAACAGAGGTTTCCCTTTTTACATTAAATGTAATGTCGGTTAGCGAACCATTAATCACTGGAACGCGAATGCCACAGCCACCGATACAGTTGGCCAACTCTGGAAAAATCTTAGTTAATGCTTTTGCCGCACCCGTCGTTGTGGGAACAATGGACTGACCCGCCGCACGGGCACGTCTTAAATCTTTATGCGGTTGATCGTGTAAACTTTGATCGGTTGTATAGGAATGTACCGTTGTAATATATGCCTGGTTGATGCCACAAAGCGCATTGATAATAGAGAGCATTGGTGCCGCATTGTTGGTGGTACAGGAGGCGTTCGAAATGACTAAATCAGTTTCATCTAACAAGTCGTCATTCACCCCTAAAACGATAGTTTTTAGACTGTCATCCGTAGGAGGAACGCTCAAAATAACTTTAGAGGCGCCATTATTAATATGGTGAATTAAGTCGTTTTTGGTTTTAAATTTCCCAGTAGCTTCAATGACGATATCCACATCATAAGGAATCCAATTGACATCTCTAGGATGGTTTTTGTTTAATAATGGTATCGCAGTGCCATCAAAAACAAGGTGCGTATCGTTGCTAGAGACAGTTCGCTTTAAGCGGCCGTGAATGCTATCATATTTAAGCAGATGCGCCAAGGTTTTGGCGTCTGCCAGATCGTTTATAGCAACCACTTGAATCGTTGGATGGTCTAATAAAAGTCGAAATACGCGTCGGCCAATACGTCCAAAGCCATTGATAGCAACCCGTACCATGGTTAGTTGATGTGTTTTTGAGCTTTATAAGAAGATCTTACTAAGGCACTACTTTCTACATGGCGAAAGCCAAGTTCTAAACCAATCGTTTCGTATTCTTTGAATTGATCGGGTGTGATGAATTGCTTTACGGGTAAATGTTTTTTACTCGGTTGCAGGTATTGACCAATGGTCACCACATCTACATTTGCATTTCTTATGTCGTGGAGTGTTTCAATCACTTCATCGCGCGTTTCGCCGAGTCCCAACATGAGTCCTGTTTTGGTTCGGCGTTGTCCTTGGTCTTTTAGGTATTTTAAAACCCCTAAACTTTTATCATATTTTGCTTGAATGCGAACTTCTCGCGTTAAGCGTCTAACGGTTTCCATGTTGTGAGAAACAACTTCTGGCGCCACGTTAATAATCCTATCAATATGTTTTTCAATCCCTTGAAAATCGGGAATTAATGTCTCCATGGTTATGTTTGGATTCATGCGTCTCACCGCTTTAACGGTTTCAGCCCACATAATACTCCCCATATCTTTTAGGTCATCTCTATCGACACTCGTTAGTACGGCGTGTTTAATGTCCATGATTTTAATGGAACGGGCCACTTTTTCAGGCTCATCCCAATCCACTGTTTCTGGACGTCCAGTTTTAACACCGCAAAACCCACAAGATCGAGTACAAATATTACCTAAAATCATAAAAGTAGCCGTGCCTTCACCCCAGCATTCACCCATATTAGGGCAGCTTCCTGAAGCACAGATTGTGTTAAGGTTATATTTATCAACAAGCCCTCTTAGTTCAGTGTATTTTTTGCCAGTTGGCAGTTTGACACGAAGCCATTTTGGTTTAGGTTGACGTACAATTGGGTCTGAAAGGATTTCTACAGCCATGCGTTCATTTTGATGTTACAAAGATACAAAGTATTCTTATAAATTAATCATAAAAGAGTAAGATACCACACGCTAAAACCAATTAAAAATACAATGCCAAAACAGCTCATAAGATGCATCAATTTTGAGGGGTGCCACGCCGTTGGTGTGTGTTTGCTTGAAATTAAAATATAGTTTACCACTGCATAAAAGGGTGCTGTTAAAAATGACAGTACCGTAGCAGTTTTAATGAGGGTTCCCATATCTGAAAGGAAGAAAAAATAAATACTAAGTGTTCCTGAAATTAGAATGAGACTCCAAATTAAATAGCCTCTTTCGAAAGTTTTTTTAAATAATAACTCAGTTGTTTTATGCATTGAACGCGGAGACGCATCTAGAGTTGTTAGGGTGGTGCTAAACATGGTCGTAAACGCCGCAATTCCAATAATTACATAAGCCCATTGTCCCAAGCTTTGGGTATACATTTCAATAAGTTGTACAGAAAATGTTCCGGCGCTATTACTAAAGCTATTGCCCGTCGGATACATGATTAAAGCGCCTAATGCTACAAAACTAACCCCTAAAATAATGGTTCCTAAGTAGCCGATGTTAAAATCTAGTAAAGCTGTTTTCGGATTTCTTTTTTCGACACTTATTTTTTGCTTTTCGGTGGTCCATAAGGAGTGCCACACCGAGACATCCAAGGGTGCTGGCATCCAACCCATAAACGCAATTAAAAATGTAATTTCGAGACTTCCTTTTGGTAGAATCTGTGTAAATGTGAGTGGGTCGTTTGAAGTATTGATCGCCATTACTGTTGCCACCAAAGTGGTAAAAGTTAAAGTGATAATTATAATTTTCATCATCACATCCAAAAAACGATATTTCCCAATGTTTAACAGGATAAAACAAATGCTTAGAATTACAATGGTCCAGATTTTTACGCTAATAAAATCTCCAAACAATGAAGTCGCTATACCTGCTGTTACGATGGTTACAGCGGCTTGAATGGTAAACATAGTTAAGAATGTTATTAGGCCGTACAGAGCTAAAACTCCGTTTCCTAATTTTTGATAGCCTTCTAGCAAGCTTTCGCCTGTAGCACTTGCATAGCGTGGACCATATTGAAAAAATGGATATTTTACCAAATGAATGAGGAGTAAAGCCCAAATCAAACCAAAGCCAAAATCGGCACCTGCCCGCGTCGATTGTACCAGATGAGAAACGCCGATAGCCGCGCCAGCAAACAAAAGACCTGGGCCTAGTTTTTGAAAAAAACGTTTCATTTTTTTGTTAATATAATTTCAGCTAAAAGCTTTTTGGCTCTTAAGAGTTTGATTTTTACATTATTTAAAGGGATTTGAATTTCCTTTGAAATTTCGTCATAAGACAACTCTTGAAAATAGCGCAAATTAATCACTTGTTGATAGTGCGGTTTCAACTTTTTGATATCTTTAAGTAAAGCCGCCAAATTTTGTTCTGTGATGAGTTTGTCTTCTGGTGAGGGGGATCCGTCTTGAATTTTATACACTCGTTTTTCATCTTCTTCAGATGTTTGGTTGCTAAGTGTTATTTTTTGTTTTCTTAAACTGTCAGAATGGGTGTTTTTAGCAATGGTGATGAGCCATGTTTTGAATTTGAATTTTTCATCAAAAGTCTTTATTTTTTCAAAGGCTTTGGAAAACGTTTCAATAGTAATGTCCTCTGCATCATTTTCATTTTGAGTGCGTTTAATCAAAAATCCATAAACATCATTCCAAAACGTATGCAGTAAGGTATTGAATGCAATTTGATCATTTTGTTTTGCTTTTTGAATGAGGTCGTTTACTTCCAATGAAAATGATTTGATTTATTAGTGAAGATAAATATACTAAATTGAACCATAACAATTTCCTTTATTTAAAATGAAAATGTACTACGCATGTTCAGGTTCAGAGCAATCTTTGTATTCGTCAGGAGTTTTGCCGCAAAAACCACAGGCTTCTCCATCTTTATTAATCATTGGGTTTTGACTGGCACAAGTTCCAGCAAATTCACCATCTTTTTTTGCCCACAATTTTATGGAAATTCCTCCAACAGCAATTCCCAAAAGCGTCAATGTAATTAAAAATAAAGTCATCTTAATTTTTTTACAAAGATACACTTTTCGTCAATATGTGGAAATTGATTTTATAAGCGTTATGTGACTTTTTTTTATTTCTGTGTCCTATATGAAAACCTAAAAAATTGATTATTATGAAAAAATTATTTGCAGAATTTTTCGGAACCTTTTGGCTCGTTTTTGGCGGATGTGGGAGTGCAATTTTTGCTGCAGGATATCCCGATTTAGGAATTGGATTTGTTGGCGTCGCTCTTGCGTTTGGATTGACTGTTATGACGATGGCATTTGCCGTAGGTGCAATTTCTGGAGCACATTTTAATCCAGCCGTTACCCTTGGATTATGGGCGGGTGGTCGTTTCGAAACAAAAGATATATTAGGCTATATTATATCTCAAGTTCTTGGAGGTGTTGTTGCAGCCGCTACTTTATTTTTAATTGTTTCTGGAAAATCTGACTTTGTTTCTGTTGGAAGTTTTGCAGCCAATGGGTATGGAGACCTGTCTCCGGGGGGCTATTCGATGAGTTCTGTCCTTATTACCGAATTTGTAACCACCGCTTTTTTTATCATTATTATTCTTGGGAGTACTGGTCGAAAGGCGACCAGAAAATTTGCGCCAATTTCTATTGGGTTAGCCCTCACCTTAATTCATTTGATTAGCATCCCTATTTCAAATACTTCTGTAAACCCAGCACGATCTACAGGCCAAGTATTGTTTGCTCAGGGCGATTATTCTAGTCAATTATGGCTATTTTGGTTGGCACCGATAGCAGGCGCTATTGTTGCGGGTCTTGTTTGTAGACTAAGTAAAAAATCAGATTAATAATCATTAAATTAAAACTATCTAAGCGCACGAAAGTGCGCTTTTACAGGATATTGACTTCTGATTCTAAATCAATATCAAAAATAAGTCTCACTGCTTTTTGAATTTGAATAGATAGGTTTAAAATGTTTTCTCCAGTAGCACCACCATAGTTAACCAAAACTAAGGCTTGTTTGTTGTGTACCCCATAATTATCAAAAGTCTTCCCTTTATATCCAGCCGTTTCAATCAACCATCCTGCAGGGATTTTAACGTTTTGCTCAGATACTTTATAGTGCGGAATTAGTGGAAATTGAACTTGTAGAATTTCAAATTTTGAATACGAAACGACAGGGTTTTTGAAAAAACTACCACTATTTCCAAGAATTTTAGGATCTGGAAGTTTAGAGTTTCTAATAGAAATAACTGCTTTAGAGACCTCTTGAATCGTAGGGTTTTTGATTCCTGTTCTTTTTAGTTCAGATTCAATAGCTCCGTAGTTTGTTTTAATGGAGTGGTTCTCGGTACTTAACTCAAACACTACTGAAGTAATAATGTATTCACCTTTTATCTCTTGTTTAAAAATAGAATTTCTATACCCAAAATCGCATTCTTCTTTAGTGAAAGTTTTCAGTTGTTTTGTTTGAGTGTTTAGAGCTTCACAGCTTACAAAAGTGTCTTTCAGTTCTACGCCATACGCTCCGATATTTTGAATGGGAGCCGTTCCTACATTTCCAGGGATTAACGATAAATTTTCGAGTCCTCCATAGTTTTTATTCAAACACCAATTGACAAATTCGTGCCAGTTTTCACCTGCAGATACTTGTACTTTCACATTCTTTTTAGAGGTTGAGATTACCGAAATTCCTTTGAGGTTTATGTGCAGTACTAAGGCATCAATATCTTTGGTGAGTAACATATTACTCCCACCTCCAAGTATAAATAAGTGAGACGGATTTGTGTTTAAAACGTCTGTTAAATCTTTCAGAGATTCAATCGATGCAAATTCTTTAGCATTCACATTAATTCCAAACGTGTTAAAAGACTGAAGCGATATGTTTTCTTTAATATCCATTAGGAGTTATACTGAATGAGTGCAGCTTTCAAAATAGCAACGGAAGTTCTAAGGTCTGCTTTATTGAGTACGTACGCAATGCGCACTTGGTTTTTTCCGAGGCCTTCGGTTGAATAAAAACCTGCTGCTGGAGCGACCATGATGGTTTCGTTATTAAGTCGAAAATCTTCTAATAACCATTGTGCAAATACATCAGAATCTGACACAGGTAATTCTACAATACAGTAAAAAGCACCCTTAGGTTTGGCAACTTTAACCCCTTCAATTTTTTCAAGTTCTTCAACTAAAACATTTCTTCGTTCAACATATTCAGAAATAACGTCATCAAAATAACTATCTGGAGTTTCTAATGCGGCCTCACTGGCAATCAGTGCATAACTAGGAGGCGATAAGCGTGCTTGTGCAAATTTAAGAGCGGTATCAAGTACCAATTTATTTTTGGTCACAATACACCCAATTCGAGCGCCACACATGCTGTATCGCTTCGAGACAGAGTCAATTATGATGGCATTCGATTCGAGTCCTTCTTCTTGCATGATGGAGTAATGTTCGTGACCATCATAGGTGAATTCGCGATAAACTTCGTCTGCAATCAAAAATAAATCATGTTTTTTAACAAGGATTGCGAGTTGTTTAATTTCAGCTTTACTGTATAAATAGCCTGTAGGATTCCCTGGATTACAAATTAAAATTGCTTTTGTTTTTGGTGTAATCAATGCTTCAAAGTCGGCAATAGGCGGTAAGGCAAAATTTGAATCTATGCTAGAAACAACTGGCACAACATTCACCCCTTGAGCCGTTGAAAATCCGTTGTAATTGGCATAAAATGGTTCTGGGATGATCACTTCATCTTCGGGGTCCATAATACTCCCAAACGTAAAAAAGAGAGCCTCACTTCCCCCTGTAGTAATAATAATGTTATCGGAACTCACATGAATTTCATTTTTTTCATAATAAGCGGCCAATTTTGTGCGATACGTTTCCGATCCTTCCGATCGACTGTAAGCCAAGACCTCTAAAGTGTTATTTTTTACAGCATTTAGTGCGACTTCGGGTGTTTTAATGTCAGGTTGACCAATATTCAAATGATAGACCTTGGTCCCTTCTTTTTTTGCATGTTCAGCGAAAGGCACTAGTTTTCTAATAGGCGATTGTGGCATTTTGCCCCCTTTCTGAGAAATTTTTGGCATTGTTTTGATGTATCTATTGCTTACAAATTTATCTTAAAGTTTGTATAAAATAAAGCGCTTTCCCTATTATTTAAAAAAAATGAACGTAAATTGATTCTTGCCTCTCACTACATTCGTTATGATTAACCTTAAATTTCTAAATATCATTTTTGTTGTTTGCTTTAATGTAAATGTGTTTTCACAAGGAAATTTTGTGATTCAGAACGGAAAAAGTACTAAGATACATTTTCGATTAGTAAATAACCTTATTGTCTTTCCAGTAACAATTAATGGTGTCGATTTGTCTTTTTTATTAGATACAGGCGTTTCAAAACCAATTATTTTTAATTTTTTCAATTTAAAAGACGAGTTGTCAATTCATAAAACTGAACTAAATCATATTCAAGGCTTAGGAACTGATGCACCCATTGAATCATTACGGTCCACTAATAATACAATTAGTATCGGAGAAGCTGTAAATCTAAATCAGGACCTATTTGCGATTATTGATGCTTCCATCAACTTTGTTCCAAGCTTAGGAATCCCTATTCATGGGATAATAGGATATGATATTTTTAAAGATTTTGTGGTTGAGGTGAATTACACTCGAAAGTTTATCAAACTTTATAACCACAACTATTACACGCAAAAATTTTCAAATAAATGGCGGCAGTTACCTTTGAAGTTTTACAATAAAAAACCAATCACAGAAGCTGCTGTGTTCATGGGAAATAAGGAAATTCCTGTGAATCTTTTAATTGATACAGGAGGAAGTGATGCGATATGGCTATTTGAAGATTCAACACAGTCGATTTCAATTCCAAACAATACGTTTGATGATTTTTTAGGGAAAGGGCTTAGTGGTACCATTTTTGGAAAAAGGGCGGTGCTTGAATCATTTCGACTCTCAGACTTTAGCTTAGACGATATAAATGTTGCATTTCCAGATGATTCATCGGTCCAAAAAGAGAAGATACATGCGTTACGGAATGGGAGTTTAATGGGAGGTGTTACACATCGTTTTAATTGGGTCTTTAACTATAAGTCACAATGGGTTGCATTTAAGAAAAACAACTATTTCAACAAATCATTTAAGTATAATAAAAGTGGTGTTGTGATGCAGTATGCAGGAGTTCGATTAGTTAAAACTCTTTCGGAGACCCCAGATTTAACAGCACCTAATTCATCTTCTCAAAGTTCAAATGCTATTAGTTTTTCATCTTCTTACAAATTTGAAATCGTTCCAGAATTAGTAATTTCCGACATTCGACTCTCTTCTCCAGCAGCTTTGGCGGGGCTTAAAATTGAGGATGTAGTGATCTCAATCAATAATCAAAATTTAAGTTCATTAACCCTTCAAAAAGCGATTGAACAATTTTATGGGGCGGATGGGAAGCGCATCAAAATGATTGTAGAACGCGACGGTGTTCTCATGAAATTTCAATTTAGACTCCAAGATTTATTACATAAAAAAAGCACCAATTAAGGTGCTTTCGTTTCGGAATAAAGGTTTTGAGCTTATTGCTCTAAAACACTTTTGTCTTTATCTCCAATGACACTAGACGTACTAGAATCAATAACTGTTCCCTTGATTTTCAAAGCAACTGTAGGCGTATCCGCATTAGAAGTAACGGTAATCGTTTTTCGAATTGGATTCACTCTTTTAGTATCGTACTTGACTTCAATTTCACCATTTTCACCAGGTAAAATAGGTGCTGTTGGTTTTTTAGGTACGGTACATCCACAACTTGATTTAACAGCAGAAACAATTAAAGGCGCATCGCCTGTATTTTTAAATTTGAAGACACGAACGCCGTCGGATCCTTTTTCAATGGTTCCATAATCAATCGTTTCCGATTCAAATTCAATTTTAGCTACTTTGTCTTGTGCATATATTCCCAAACTAAAGATGGAAATAAATACTATTGTAAAAATTTTTTTCATAATATATTGTTAGTTAATGTAAATTTAGTCACTTTTTTTTCAAACTGCAAAAATGCACCCATATAAATTCAATTATTAATTTTAAAGAAAACAAAATATAAGTACTTTTGTAATCTAACATTCAAAAACTATTCCAAAGTATGTCGATTCCTTCAAAATATGATGCAGCAGCTGTTGAAAACAAGTGGTATGACTATTGGATGACCAATAAGTATTTTCATTCTACCCCTGATTCACGGGAGCCCTATACGATTGTCATCCCCCCACCAAACGTCACTGGTATTTTACATATGGGTCATATGCTGAATAATACGATTCAAGATGTGCTAGTACGTCGGGCGCGATTACAAGGAAAAAATGCCTGTTGGGTTCCTGGAACGGATCATGCTTCTATTGCAACAGAAGCAAAAGTTGTCGCTAAACTGAAGGAACAAGGGATTGATAAAAATGATCTTTCTCGAGAAGAGTTTATGAAACACGCTTGGGATTGGACCGACGAATATGGCGGTGTTATTCTCGAGCAATTAAAAAAACTAGGATGTTCTTGTGATTGGGATCGTACAAAATTCACGATGGATGATGACATGAGTGAATCTGTGATTAAAGTTTTTATTGATTTATTTAATAAAGGAATGATTTACAGAGGGTTTAGAATGGTCAATTGGGATCCTCAAGCCCAAACAACCTTGTCTGACGAAGAAGTGATTTATGAAGAACGTCAAGGAAATTTATATTATTTAAATTATAAGATTCAAGAAAGTGATGAGGTCATCACAATAGCAACCACACGTCCTGAAACCATTCTAGGAGATGCTGCAATATGTATCAATCCAAATGATGAACGCTACACTCATTTAAAAGGAAAAAAGGCGATTGTACCCTTGTGTGGTCGCGTGATTCCGATTATTGAAGATGAGTATGTCGATATTGAATTTGGAACAGGTTGTCTAAAAGTGACGCCGGCTCACGATATTAATGACAAGGCTCTTGGAGAAAAACATCAATTAGAAGTCATCGATATTTTTAATGCTGATGCAACCCTCAATAGTTTTGGTCTCCATTACGAAGGAAAAGATCGATTTGTGGTTCGAAAAGAAATCGCGGTAGAGCTAGAATCCAAAGGACATCTCATTAAAACGGAACAATACATTCATAAAGTTGGAACTTCGGAGCGTACAAAAGAAGTGATCGAACCTCGACTTTCTGACCAATGGTTTTTAAAAATGGAAACGCTCGCAAAACCAGCAATCAAAGCGGTTTTAGAAGATCAAACCATCAACTTATTTCCAAAAAAGTTTGAAAACACCTATCGTCATTGGATGGAAAATATTCGCGATTGGAATATTTCAAGACAATTATTTTGGGGTCAACAGATACCAGCGTATTTTTATGGTGATGGTAAAGATGACTTTGTAGTCGCCGAATCTATTGAAAAAGCGTTAGAATTAGCAAAAGTCAAATCTGGAAACACCCAATTAAGTATTCAAAATTTAAAACAAGATAATGATGTTTTAGATACTTGGTTTTCGTCTTGGCTATGGCCTATGTCCGTGTTTGATGGGATCCGAAATCCAGAAAATGAAGACATCAAGTATTACTATCCAACCAATGACTTAGTCACGGGGCCAGATATTTTATTTTTCTGGGTCGCGCGTATGATTGTTGCTGGCCACGAATATAAAGACCAAAAGCCTTTTACCAATGTTTATTTTACCGGGCTTGTGCGAGATAAACAACGCCGTAAAATGAGCAAATCTTTGGGGAATTCTCCAGATGCTTTAAAACTTATCGAAAACTTTGGTGCCGATGGCGTTCGAGTGGGATTGTTATTGAGTTCTGCAGCGGGCAATGACCTGATGTTTGATGAAGCATTATGTCAACAAGGAAAAGCATTTGGGAACAAAATTTGGAATGCTTTCCGACTCATCGAAGGATGGGAGGTTGCAGACATTGCCCAGCCAGCATATGCAAGCACAGCCATTGAATGGTATCAAGCTAAGTTTCAAAAAACATTAGTAGAAATTGAAGATCATTTTAGTAAGTATCGATTAAGTGATGCGTTAATGACAACTTATAAGTTAATTTGGGATGATTTCTGTTCTTGGTTACTTGAAATGGTTAAACCAGCCTATGAAGCACCAATTGACCACAAAACTTATGCGGCTGTGGTGGAAATATTAGAATCCAATCTAAAAATATTACACCCTTTTATGCCATTTCTTACGGAAGAAATTTGGCAGTTTTTAACCAAAAGAACGCCTGAGGAAGCTCTAATTGTTGCGTCCTGGCCAGAAATCACCCCTTTTGACCAGAACATTTTAGAAGGGTTTGAATTTGCTTCCGATGTAGTGTCAGGTATCCGTACCATTCGAAAAGAAAAAAATATTGCATTTAAAAATACCATTGAATTTTCTGTACTGAATAACGAGTCTCAATCGAAAGATTTTGATGCGATTATTTCAAAGTTAGGAAATATATCTAAGATGACTTATACCAATGAACCGGTAGAAAATGCATTATCCTTTAGAGTGAAATCGAATGAGTACTTTATTCCAGCGAATGATACGATCGATGTGGAGGCTGAAATTTTAAAATTAAAAGAGGAACTTAAGTATACTGAAGGATTTTTGAAGTCGGTTCAAAAAAAGTTGTCAAATGAACGATTTGTCTCGGGAGCACCTGAGCAAGTGGTGGCAAGTGAAAAGAAAAAAGAAGCGGATGCTATTGCCAAAATTGAAACGCTGAATGCGAGTTTGAAAAACTTAAAATAAGCTTATTTCCTGTATAATAAGTAGTTGTTTGCAAGGTCGATATAGCGTTGTTTCGCTTCATCTTGAGTAATGTCTTCAACCTGAAAAAGTGCATTAGTTTTGAATGCGTTTATGATGGACTTACCACTGCTGGGGCGGTTATAGTCATTCGTCGATTTTTTGTAATAGGCATAGAGTTTTAAGAGAGTATCCGCTGGAAATGGCTGGTCGTGACTGTTGATGCTATCAACAGCTTCTCTAAACTCTATTTCTAAGGACTCTGAATTCATACTATGCTTCGGCGATGATACATTCACCACCTTTCACTTTTTGATTTAGTTTAACTTTTATATTTGTGTCTAAAGGTAAAAACAAATCGACTCTAGATCCAAATTTAATAAAACCAGCATCTGAACCTTGCTCAACAGTTTGACCTTCTTTAGCATAATTTACGATACGTCGCGCTAAGGCGCCAGCAATTTGACGATATAATACTTTACCATAGGTTTTATTTTCTACAACAATGGTGGTACGTTCGTTATCGGTACTTGCTTTTGGGTGCCATGCAACTAAATATTTGCCAGGGTGGTATTTACTAAATAGCACTGACCCACTGATTGGATAGCGAGTTACATGTACATTAATAGGCGACATGAAAATACTGACTTGTATCCGTTTTTCTTTGAAGTACTCTGTTTCTTCAACTTCTTCTATCACTACGACTTTTCCATCAACAGGTGCAATCACGTGATGATCGTTTTGATGAGTGTTCCGTTTTGGATTTCGAAAAAACTGCAGGATCAATACGAGTAATGCTAATAAGATAATTTGAATCCCTTTTACGAGCCAAGGCATTTGTATAGCATCAATTAACAGAAACGTAGCAACTACAATGACGAGTGCAACAAAAATTATTTTTTGACCTTCTTTATGAAACATAATTTAATATTCTTAAAAATAAATAGATAAATGGCGCTGCAAATATAACACTATCTAAACGATCTAACAGGCCTCCATGCCCAGGCATTATTTTTCCGCTATCTTTTACCGAAGCCTGCCGTTTGTATTTAGATTCTACTAAGTCACCCAAAGTGCCAAAAACACCAACAATCACACTGATAATTAACCAGCTAGTAAAGCTTAATGAGGCTGTGTAATTTGCTATAACATAACTTCCTAAGGCAGCAAAAAAGACACCACCTAAAAAACCTTCGACTGTTTTTTTAGGAGAAATGCTTTCAAATAGTTTCTGTTTTCCAAAATTCTTCCCAACGATGTATGCAAAGGTATCATTAATCCAAATTAAAATGAATATGAACATAATGATTTCAGGGCTATAGTTTCCAAAATTCAGTGCGATTAAAAGTAAAAATACAAAACCACTACTCACATAAAAAGTGGTATTGATAAACTGATTTGATAGTAAAGCAGGGAGGCTTTTTGAAGAAAATAAATCTCGAATCAAAAATAAATTGACAAAGAGGCAAATCACCAATAATATCTGTGATATGTCAGAGAGACTTTCAAGGGGTGTAAATAGCTGATCCCAGAAAGCAACGGCCAAAAACATGGCCATAAAAATGATATAGGACGCCCTGTTTCTTTGACCAATTAATTTATTAAATTCTCCTAAACAAATAAATCCAAATATGAAAAATATAGTAATACATGCATATTTAAATTGGAGTGAACCAATTAAAATTACGGCAAATAGTAGTCCTGATAAAGCTCTTGTGGTTAGTTCTTTCAATGTTTATATTATAAATCTTCTAATAATAGCAAATATAGGTTTTTTGAGCTACTTCCATAACTTAGGAAATCGTTACTCTCATTTATTTTAAAATGCTTGATGGTGGTGATGTTGGAGGGGATTTTGGTTTTACTCTTTGATTTTATACTCTGAAGACCTTCACTAATAGTCGTCACAAACTGACTTGTTGTTGCAAAGACCACAAAATTCTCGGGTAATTCTATCAATTTTTTTTCGGCGATTTGATTGGAACATATCAGGAGCGATCCGTCGCTGGCTATAAGAGATTCGCAAGTGGTAAGTAAAAAATCGGCATCTTCTACTTTTTTTGTTGAATTTAAATTAAAGTGTTTAAATTTATCTTCTAATTGTGTGTTGAGTATGAGCGCTTTTTTATGGATCCAATTATTTTCTTCAAGAATGTCTTGAAGAAAATCTTGAACTTCATTGATGGTTTCGCAATACAAAAACTTACCACCATTTTTATTAAAGTTAATGGTAAAGGTTTCGTCTATTGGTGAATTTGCAGAATCCAAGAACTTGTTCTGATCTTTTTCGTCAGTCTTGCTCTTTGAAGTATCAGGATTTGATCCAAATATTTTACGAAATACACTCATTTTTTATTGAGATATAAGGGTTTTGCTTATACTCTTTCAAATATAAAAAATTAAGATATAATAAAAGTTGTTTTTAAATTTATTCTTCCTTGGCTTCTATTTTCTTCTCTACAACTTCCTCTTCCTTGTTTTCAACCTTGTTCTCTTCTTTTTTTATTGGAGTTGAACTGACAGCTTCTTCTACGATAAATGGGCGTTTCCCAAAAATAGTTTCTAAATTGTCTTTAAAAATAACCTCTTTTTTCAACAGAACTTCTGCGAGTTCGGTTAATTTATCTTTGTTATCTTCTAAGAGTTTTATGGCGCGATCATATTGAGTTTCTATAATTCTTGAAATCTCAGTATCAATCAATTCGGCAGTTTTTTCACTGTAGGGTTTCGAAAACCCATAGTCATTTTCGCCCGAAGAATCATAATACGTTAGATTTCCAATTTTGTCACTTAGTCCATATACAGTAACCATCGCTCTTGCTTGCTTTGTTACTTTTTCTAAATCACTTAAAGCACCAGTGGATATTTTGTCAAAGATGACTTTTTCAGCGGCTCGACCTCCTAAGGCAGCACACATTTCATCTAACATTTGTTCGGGTCTCACAATCAGTCGTTCTTCAGGAAGATACCAAGCTGCGCCTAATGAACGTCCTCTGGGCACTATGGTTACCTTAACTAATGGTGACGCATGTTCTAACATCCAGCTTACGGTCGCATGTCCAGCTTCGTGAAACGCAACGGCTCTTTTTTCACTTGGTGTAATGATTTTATTTTTCTTTTCAAGACCACCAATAATTCGATCGACAGCATCTAAGAAATCTTGTTTCTCGACTGCTTTTTTATCACTACGGGCGGCGATAAGGGCTGCTTCGTTACAAACATTAGCAATATCCGCTCCTGAAAATCCAGGTGTTTGTTTTGATAAAAAGTCGGTATCTAAATCTTTTGCCTTTTTTAAAGGTTTTAAATGGACTTCGAAAATTTCTTTTCGTTCTCTAATATCTGGGAGGTCAACATAAATCTGACGATCAAATCGACCTGCACGCATGAGTGCTTTATCTAAAACATCAGCTCGGTTGGTTGCTGCCAAAACAATCACATTTGTGTTAGTTCCAAACCCATCCATTTCAGTTAATAACTGATTAAGGGTGTTTTCTCTTTCGTCATTAGATCCTGACATATTACTTTTCCCTCTAGCTCGTCCTATGGCATCAATTTCATCAATAAAAATAATTGAAGGGGATTTTTCTTTTGCTTGTTTAAACAAATCACGCACTCTAGAAGCGCCAACACCAACAAACATTTCAACAAAATCAGAACCTGAAAGCGAGAAAAATGGCGCTTTAGCTTCTCCTGCTACTGCTTTAGCTAATAAGGTTTTCCCGGTTCCTGGAGGGCCTACTAATAAGGCACCTTTTGGTATTTTCCCTCCTAAGGCTGTATATTTATCGGGGTGTTTAAGAAAGTCAACAATCTCTTGAATTTCTTCTTTAGCGCCTTCTAAACCTGCCACATCCTGAAAGGTTGTTTTAGTTTCTAATTTTTCATCAAATAGTTTTGCTTTCGATTTTCCAATATTAAAAATCTGCCCTCCTGGTCCGCCGCCACCGCCGCCAGACATACGTCGCATGATAAAAATCCACACGCCGATGATTAAAATAAAGGGGATGAGAGAGGATAAGATGTCGCCCCACGCATTCGTTTCTGTTTTGAAATCAAGTTCCGTATCTAAATCGTCTTGTTGGATGGTGTCTTCCAACTGTTTTTGGAACAATTGAACATCTCCAAATTCAAATTGATAACTCGGTCCACCAGCTGTTGTAGGAAATAGTTGTTCTTTTTGAGTTTTTTTGTGAATGTCTTTGTTGGATGCTTTTGTTGTCAAATATACCAATGCTTCTCGTTTGTTGACGATCTCAACTTTTTTAACATCGCCATTTCTGAGGAATTTAAAAAACTGTGATGGGGTCGTAGAAACTCCTGAAGAATCTCCCAAACCACCAGAAAACACATTGAAAGCAAGGAACAGCACAATGGCAATTCCATAAATCCAATACGCATTAAATTTTGTATTTTTAGGTTTTTGATCTTTAGACATGAGTTGGTTTTTTAGTAAGTAGTTTCAATTTCGGTAATTTTTGCATCACCCCAAAGGTTTTCGATGTCGTAGTAATCTCGAATGTGTTTTTGGAACACATGTACCACCACATTGACATAATCCATTAGCACCCATTCGGCGTTTCCGCTGCCCTCAATATGCCAAGGTTTGTCTTTGGTATTTTTACTAACTTTTTTTTGTATTGAACTAACAATCGCATTTACTTGTGTGTTTGAGGTCCCATCACAAATGATGAAATAATCGCAAACGGTATTTTCGATAGCTCTCAAATCTAAAATAGTGATATTTTGACCCTTAACGTCTTCAATTCCACTAATAGTGAAAGTGATGAGTTCGTCGGAACTAGGTGTTTTTTTTGTCATGAAATGATTTTACTGTGCAAATTTATTACTTTTTTGGCTCTAAACCCCTTATATTGTCTTAATAATATTATAATTTAGAGGCTTAAATCGAACTATGCAGTTAATCAAACTTAATGCCACTGATTCTACCAACAATTATTTAAAAAAATTGATGCTAGAAACTGTATTAGACGATTTTTCTGTGGTGGTCACTAATCATCAAACGAAAGGCAGAGGTCAAATGGGGTCCGAGTGGAGTTCTGAAAAAGATAAAAACTTAACATTCAGTGTCTTGAAGTCAAAAACATCATTGCTGTTACATCAACAATTTATGTTGAGTATCTTAGTTTCTCTGTCTATTGTAAAAACACTTGAAGGGTATAATATACCTAAGTTAGCCATCAAGTGGCCGAACGACATTTTGTCAGACCATCACAAAATTGCGGGAATTTTAATTGAAAATAGCATTAAAAATCAGCAGATTGAATTTTCAGTGATTGGAATAGGTCTTAACGTTAACCAGGAAATATTTGAAGGATTGCCAAAAGTTTGTTCTTTGAAACATATTTTAGGAATGCCAGTGAGTAAAGAAGAGTTACTCCACAAACTTATCGAAAATATGCAACATTATTTTAGGCTTTTTTCAGAAAAAGGAGTGTCTGTTTTCAACGAAGAATACGAATCGTATTTGTTCAGAAAAGATAAGCCCTCAACTTTTATGCTGCCTGACGAATCTCTTTTTACAGGTATTATTAGAGGCGTAACTCCATCTGGAAAACTACAAGTACAACTTGAAGACGCCACGAAAGAGTTTAATTTAAAAGAGTTAAAGTTGATGTATTAACTACACAGCTTTAGGGATGTTCATCGCTAAGGTTTCAATGAACTTTGTGATTGGGCCTTTAATCATCATTGCCATCATCGGATTAAAATCACCCTCAAAGTTGAGAACGACTTCACTTTTGCTTTCAGAACTAGATTCAATTAGTGCAGTTAATGAAAAATCCAGTTTACCACCTGCAGCACCTAACACTATTTTATGGGGAGGCTCCATAGATTTCTTTTTCAAAACGATTTCAGGCATTCCGCTTAATGCAAATAAAAAGGTGTCGGAATCCAATACTTCAAACTTACTGGTGTTCTCGGGCATTAATGTTTTAAAATTTTCAATAGTCGTCAAATAATCAAATACTTCTTGCGCCGACTTATCAATACTTACTTTAGGTGATTCTAGTTTCATAATCTAAATTTATTTGCCAGTCCATTCCGAAGGGTTTGAATTCCATTTGGATAAAATAGCTGCTTCATTTTGGTCAATGAAGTTAGTGTCCAAGGCTTGTTCTATCAGACTCTCGTAGTTACTAAGTGTAAAAAGAGTCACATTATTTTTTTTAAAGTTTTCTTTAGAGATTTCAAAGCCATAGGTAAAAATTGCAACCATGCCTTTGACATTCACTTCTGCTGCTTTTAATGCATCAACGGCCACCAAACTACTGTTACCTGTACTGATCAAATCTTCTACGACCACCACATTTTGACCTTTTTGAATATACCCTTCAATCTGATTTTGACGGCCATGTTTTTTGGCTTCTGGGCGAACATACACAAATGGAAGTCCAAGAACTTCAGCGACTAAAGCGCCGATTCCAATCGCACCAGTTGCAACCCCAGCAATCACATCGGGCTTACCAAATTCTAGTTCTATGTTTTTTGCGATTTCTTCTTTGATATAATTTCTTACCGCTGGATAGGACAACACAATGCGGTTGTCACAATAGATGGGTGACTTCCATCCTGAAGCCCAAGTAAAGGGGTCTCGGGGGGTTAATTTAATAGCATTTATTTGAAGTAATACTTCTGCAGTTTTTTTGGCAATACTTTTGTTGAAAATCATGGTTCAAAATTAGTAAAAAATACTACTTTTACTTTCTATTAATTTGTTTTTAATTAACAATGTATAAAATATTTGTTGGTAATAAGCCAATAATCTTAACGACTAAGGTTGAAACTGAAACAAATTTCAAGAATTTCTTGATTGATTCAGTCGATATTAATAAGGTGCTTTCAAAATTAAAAAAAGACAAATATGATGCTGTACATCTAATTGGAGCCGATAAGGACGTTCTTCTAAAAAAATTCTTATCTCTCTTGCCAAATGTGATTGCAGGAGGTGGCAAGGTTTATAATCCAGATGGTGCGATATTATTTATTTTTAGAAATGGAAAATGGGATCTTCCCAAAGGAAAAGCGGAGTCTAAGGAAACAATCAATCAAACCGCACTACGTGAAGTAGAGGAAGAAACCGGAATCTCGGGACTTTCTATTACGAAACCCTTAGAAATCACGTATCATATATTTAAACGAAATGACCGCCATTATATTAAGGTTACCTACTGGTTTCAGATGTATTCAGAATACGATGGGAAATTAATTCCACAAGAAAAAGAAGGCATCACAAAAGTAAAATGGATCCCCGAAACCAAACTTCAAAAAGTTTTAGATAATTCGTATGCGAATATTAAACTCCTAATTTAACATCGGATCAAAGTTCATTTTTATATTTATCTTCAAATAAAACCAATTTACGGTTGCTATCGCTCTCAATAAGTTTATTTTTGCCCTGCAAAATTGAAACAAAATGATGGAGTTTATAAGTAAACGTTCTAGTAACGTAAAAAATGATATTTTAAGTGGACTAACTGTTGCTTTGGCCTTAGTGCCGGAAGCAGTCGCGTTTGCGTTTGTTGCGGGCGTTGATCCTTTAGTGGGGCTGTATGCTGCATTTATGATTGGATTAATTACCTCTATTTTTGGAGGTCGACCAGGGATGATTAGTGGTGCTACGGGAGCGCTAGCGGTAGTGATGGTCAGTCTGGTTGCACGAGGGAATGCTATGGGCGCCGAAGGCGATGAGTTAGGACTATACTATTTGTTTATGACCGTCATTTTAATGGGTGTTATTCAGGTTATGGCGGGTGTTTTTAAGCTCGGTAAATTTGTGCGTTTGATTCCACATCCTGTCATGATGGGATTTGTAAATGGATTAGCGATTGTTATTTTTCTTTCGCAATTAAGTATGTTCATGACTTCCGAAAATGGAGAAATGGTGTGGATGCAAGGGGCTTCATTATGGACGATGGTTGGGCTTGTGGGCTTAACAATAGCCATTATGTTTGGTTTGCCACAAATTACCAAAAAATTACCAGAAGCATTGGTGGCTATTTTGGTGGTTTCTGCAATAGTTATTTTTGGAGATTTAGACGTTGCTACGGTTGGAAGCTTTATTAGAGATGGTGGAGGAGACGGCCTAAAAGGCGGATTACCACTTCCGCAATGGGCTATTTTTGAAAAAATCCCTCTTAGTTTTGAAACCTTAAAATTCATAGGGCCCTATGCATTAATTCTTGCAGCGATTGGGCTGATTGAATCTTTAATGACTCTTAATTTAATTGATGAACTCACCGAAACCCGAGGAAATTCAAATAGAGAATGTATGGCTCAAGGCGGTGCAAACATTATCACCGGACTGTTTGGTGGTATGGGTGGATGTGCTATGATTGGCCAATCGATTATAAATATTAAAGGGGGTGGTAGAGGTCGCCTTTCAGGGATTGTTGCAGCACTGGCGCTTTTAGCATTTATTTTATTTGCTTCTGGGCTTATTGAACAGGTGCCAATTGCCGCATTGGTAGGTGTGATGTTTATGGTGGTCATTGGAACGTTTGCATGGTCTAGTTTTAGAATTATCAATAAAATCCCAAAAACAGATGTGTTTGTGTTGATATTGGTTTCATCGATGACGGTCTTTTTCGATTTAGCAATCGCTGTTATTTCTGGTGTGATTGTAAGTGCACTTGTATTTTCATGGGAAAATGCAAAGCGTATTCGGGCTCGAAAACGTATCAAAGATGATGGCACCAAAGTATACGAAATATGGGGCCCACTATTTTTTGGAAGTATAACGGCTTTTAACGATAAGTTTGATGTGAAAAACGATCCTGAATCTGTTGAAATTGATTTTGTAGAATCACGAATAAGTGACCATTCGGCGATCGAAGCGATTTCTAATCTTGTAAAAAAATACAAAGATGAAGGCAAAGGAATTCACCTAAAACACCTTAGTGAAGACTGTAAGATTTTGTTACATAAATCGAGTCCAATCTTTAAAGATATAATCATAGAAGCGATTGAGGATCCTCGGTATCATCTTGCTGAAAATCCAGAAGCGTTTTCTAAAGGACTTGGAGAGTATAAACTCTAAGTTTATTGAACGCGTACCGAGTTGGGAACTAATTTTTCATAATCGCCGCTATAGCGAATGATTTCTCTGACAATAGAGGAAGAGATAAACGAAGTCTGTGTAGACGTTAGTAAAAACACGGTTTCCAGAGTTGATAAATATCGATTGGTCTGAGCAATTGCTTTTTCAAATTCAAAATCTGCTGGGTTACGTAATCCTCTTAGAATAAATTCAACGCCAATTTCTTTACAAAAATCGATGGTTAAACCGCTATAAGTCATAACCGTCACTTTTGGATTGTCTTTAAACGTGTTTTCAATAAACTGTTTGCGTTCTTCAATTGTAAACATATAGTTTTTAGAAGAATTTTCGCCAATCGCTATAATCACTTCATCAAATAAGGTGACCCCTCTGTTGATAATGTCGACATGCCCTAATGTAATTGGGTCAAAGGATCCTGGGAAAATTGCTTTTTTCATGTGGTAAAGTTAAGAATTTTTCTGAAGTGCTTCTCGAATCGCATTATCAAATAAATCGGGCAATGAAATTCCTGCCTGTGCTGCTTGCTGTGGAAAGATGCTTTCTTTTGTAAGTCCAGGAATGGTATTTATTTCTAAAAGATGAGGTTTGTTGTTTTTGAAAATAAATTCACTGCGAGAAAACCCCTCTAATTTTAAAATTTCATAAATACTTTTGGCAACCGTTCTAACGTCAAATTCTTGGGAGTCGCTTAAACGTGCTGGGGTAATTTCTTGAGATTTCCCTAAATACTTTGCTTCATAATCAAAAAAGTCATTCTCGGTCACAATTTCAGTAATTGGAAGCACAGTAACGACTCCTTTATAACGGACCACCCCAACAGAGACTTCGATACCGTCTAGGTAGGATTCAATAATGAGTTCATCATCTTCTTTAAAAGCAATATCGATCGCTTTTGGCAACTCTTCCTTTGAATAGACTTTAGTAATCCCAAAACTACTACCAGCTTTATTGGCTTTTACAAAACAAGGAAATCCAACCGCTGTTTCAATGGCTACAGGGTCAATGGCATCTCCAGCATTTAAAAAATAGGAATCTGCCGTTCGTATTCCGTAAGGTTTTAACACACTCAAACAATCTCGCTTATTAAACGTTAAAGCTGCTTGATACATATCGCAACTGGTATGTGGAATCGACAGGAGTTCGAAATAGGCTTGTATGGTCCCATCTTCTCCAGGCGCGCCGTGAATGGCATTAAATACACAGTCAAAGTTGATTTTTTCACCGTTTAAATTTATACTAAAATCAGCTTTGTTTATCGGAAATTCTTGTAAATCGTTTGAAACATAAACCCACCGATCTTTAAAAATATGGATGCAATACGCATTGTAATGCGTTTTTGGTAAACTCTCGTAAACCACGTTTCCACTCTTTAAAGAGATTTGGTATTCATTTGAATATCCACCCATAATAATGGCAATATTTTTTTTCATGTGCACGTTTATACAGTAAAAATATTACTTTTATCTCAAATCAAAATCATTTTAAACCAAATATATTTACTTCAAACTAAACAAGCTAAAGGTTTTAAGGACACAAATATTTGTTTAGCTTTGTTAAATTATTAAAAAGCGCCATGGATTTCATCAAATTCTTATTCAGTAAGTCATTTATAAAGCAATTATTTTTTGCGGTTATTGCGCTCATTATTTTTAGTTTTTTAACCCTGAAATGGCTCAAATCTTACACCAATCACGCGACCTTTGTGACCGTTCCAACGCTTAAAGGTAAAACCTATGAAGTGGCTCAGATGCTTCTTAAAGACAATGCATTAAGAGGGGAAGTTCAAGATTCATCAAACTATAATCCAAAATATCCTAAAGGAGCAATTATCGAACAAGATCCTTTAGCTGGAAGTCAAGTTAAAAAAGATCGAAAAATATATTTAATTCTCAACCCTTCAGCCTACAGAAAGCTGGCGGTTCCGGATGTCATTCGTCGAACCTATCGTCAAACGAAACCTACACTAGAAGCTTTGGGGTTCCAAATAGGCGAGTTGATTTATAAAGATGATTTAGGAAAAAATCAAGTTTTAGAAATACGGTATAAAGACCAAATCATTGAAGCAGGTACGATGCTTCCAAAAACTTCGACACTTGACCTCGTTTTAGGAAACGGTGTTCGAAAGCAATAATTAACCATGGTAGAATCAAATGAGTTGTTAGAAAATGAGAGTGAATTACATGAACATTATATGTTCACGGTAGAGAAGGGGCAACAACCTTTGAGAATCGATAAATACCTCATGAATTTTGTTGAAAATGCCACGCGAAATAAAATCCAAGCGGCCGCTAAAAATGGCAGTATTTTGGTCAATGAAGCCGCGGTAAAATCAAATTATAAGGTAAAACCGTATGACAAAATTCGAGTTTTATTTGAACACCCTCCTTATGAAAATTTATTAGTTCCTGAGGATATTCCCATCGATGTGGTGTACGAAGATGATGCATTATTAGTTGTCAATAAAGCGCCTGGAATGGTTGTTCATCCTGGGCATGGAAATTATTCAGGGACCTTGATTAATGCGCTTACGTTTCATTTTGAAAACTTGCCAAACAATAGTAGCAATCGTCCGGGGTTAGTTCATCGGATCGATAAAGATACGAGTGGATTGTTGGTAGTTGCCAAAACCGAGATTGCAATGGCTCATTTATCAGCCCAATTTAAAGCCAAAACAAGTGAGCGCGAATATGTGGCTTTGGTTTGGGGGAATATAGACGCCGATAAAGGTACGATTGAAGGTAATATTGGCCGTCATCCTAAAAATAGATTGCAAAACACAGTCTATTTTGGAGATGAAGCCGACAAAGGCAAGCCCGCAGTGACCCATTACAAAGTGTTGCAACGTTTGGGATATGTGACTCTAGTGACCTGCAAATTAGAAACCGGACGAACGCATCAAATTCGAGTGCATATGAAACACATTGGTCATACGCTTTTTAACGATGAACGTTATGGAGGCGAACGCATTCTGAAAGGGACCACCTTTACCAAATACAAGCAGTTTGTTGACAATTGTTTTAAAACCTTACCACGACAAGCCTTGCACGCCAAAACTTTAGGATTTGTACACCCAACGACGGGGAAAACGATGTCATTTACAACCGAAATCCCACAAGACATGCAAGCGTGTATTAAAAAATGGGAAACCTATTCGAATCACTTGATCGAAGACTAAAATTTTCTTTAGATTGTTTTGAGTCTTGCACCTTACTTCTTAACTTTGAGATATAAATTAGCTTTATGAAACTTGTCATCTCACCTGCAAAATCGTTAAATTACGAAAGCGAATTACCGACCTCATTAAACACTCAAAGTTGTTTTTTGAGTGAAGCACAGCAGCTGAATTCGTTGTTAAAAAAGAAATCTGCAAAAACACTTTCTGAGTTAATGCAGATTTCACCCAATTTAGGTCAGCTTAATTACGAGCGCAACCAAGAATGGGCAATCCCTTTCACATCTAAAAATGCACGCCCCGCTATTTATGCGTTTAATGGCGATGTGTATCGTGGGATTGACGCATACACCATTCCGGAATCAAAATTAGAAACTCTTCAAGACTCCGTCCGAATTATATCGGGCTTGTACGGGTTGTTGAAACCTTTGGATTTAGTGCAGCCGTATCGCTTGGAAATGGGGACTAAATTTCCGGTCGGAAAATCTAAAAATCTTTATGAGTTTTGGCGCAAAAAAGTTACAAACGCTCTGAACGACGAACTAAATGACGATGAATTGTTTGTCAATTTAGCGAGTCAAGAATATTTCAAAGCCATTGATGTTAAGGTTCTTAAAGTGCCTGTTATTCATATCGATTTTAAAGAGTTTAAAAACGGCCAGTATAAAACCATCGCTATTTTTGCAAAACGAGCGCGCGGGTATATGACGCGTCACATCCTTGAAAATGCTGTGGAATCTATCGAAGGATTAAAAACGTTTACAACAGAGGGCTATGCGTATGACGCAAATCTGTCAACAGCCACTAAATTGGTATTTACACGTTAATTTATTTAAAATAAAACGTACCTTTGTGCCATCGTTCAGAATGACCTATCGTATTGTATACTGTCATTTTCAAAACATAATTTATGACATTTCAATCTTTAGGACTTATAGAAGCCCTACTTAAAGCAGTCCGATTACAGGGCTACGAAACTCCTTCCCCGATACAACAAAAAGCAATTCCACCCATTCTTGAAGGACTGGATGTATTAGCATCTGCCCAAACAGGGACTGGGAAAACCGCAGGATTTACCCTGCCAATGTTGCAAATATTAGCTAAAAACCCAGTACCACACCGTCGTCCCGTACGGGCGCTCGTGCTAACACCAACAAGAGAATTAGCCGATCAAGTCTATACCAACGTTAAACATTATAGTAAATTTCTGGACCTTCGGGCTGCCGTTATTTTTGGTGGTGTGAATCAAAATCCACAAATTAAACACCTGAGAAACGGTGTTGATATTTTGGTCGCTACTCCAGGTCGATTGATTGATTTGGAAAATCAAGGCCACTTGTCGTTATCTAAAGTTGAGATTTTTGTGCTCGATGAAGCGGATCGTATGTTAGACATGGGATTCAAACGTGACATTGATAAAATTAGATCATTAATTCCTTCCAGACGTCAAAACTTAATGTTTTCGGCCACGTTTTCAAGAGAGATCAAAAGCTTGGCCCAAACCATTTTACAACGTCCAACACTTGTAGAAGCAACTCCCGAAAACACAACGGTTGAAGCGATTAAGCAAGAAGTGTACAGAGTTGCAAAAGAGAAAAAAACAAATCTGTTAATCAAACTCATACAAGACGGACAGTGGAAACAAGTTTTGGTATTTACCCGTACCAAACACGGGGCTAACAACCTTTGTAAAAAACTAGAAAGTGCGCGAATTTCTGCCATGGCTATTCATGGAAATAAAAGTCAGGGCGCGCGAACCAAAGCATTGGCAGGCTTCAAAAACCACGACGTTAGAGTTTTGGTAGCGACCGATATTGCTGCACGTGGATTGGATATTCCATTGTTGCCGCACGTGGTTAATTACGAACTTCCAAACATCCCAGAAGATTATGTACACCGTATTGGACGTACTGGAAGAGCAGGCGCCAATGGGGTTGCTCTGTCGTTGGTGTGTGCAGAAGAAACGTCTTATTTGACTTCTATTGAAAAACTAACGAAGCAACGCTTTAAGAAAGAAATTATGGAGGGTTTTGAACCCGATCCGAACGCTTCTACAGTACCGCCAAAACAAGGGGGTGGTCGTCAACGTGGAGGGTCGCGCCCAAGTAATAACCGCCAGGGGTCTGCGGGTGGTGGCAACCGATCGAACAACAACCGTCGCCGTTAACTTTTATGGAAACCCAACCAAATAACCCTTTACACGGCGTGAAATTGGAGCAAATTCTCGTTGCTCTCGAAGCCCATTATGGTTGGGAAGTGATGGGCGAAAAAATAAATATTCGTTGTTTTACCGATGGTCCAACCCTAAAATCCAGTCTTAAGTTTCTCAGACGTACGCCTTGGGCACGTACCAAAGTTGAAAACCTCTACTTGAGGTGGTTGAAAACGCAGTAGGGATAGGTTATGTTTTAGTACTTGATTTTAGAGTGTTCAGGATATTCAAATCATATAAATACAAAGTAATAGGATACTAGTTATAAATAAAACCACAAAAACAATCGATTTATTGTCATTCCGTCTTTTAGCTTCATTTCTGATTTGGTTTTTAATCTTCTGAAGTTCTTCTTGACTCATCTTTTTAAATTCCAATTTTGTTCTCCCAGACTTATGTGTTAGGAGGTCTTTCGCTGTCTTAATTTTCCTTTTTTTAAGAAGTGAGCGATTGTTTTTTAAACTCGTAATTGCAGATGACATAGAACCTTCTCCTCCCATAATTTTTTTAGATGATTTTTGTACTATTTTCGAGTGTAACGATTGCACTAGCTCGGGGTTTTTAGGGTCACTTTTAAGTTGCCACTAGATTTCACAATTTTTTATACATTCCATTTGGCATTATTTTGAGGATCAGCGATATCAGTCTCCACCTTTTAGATACGTACCCAATATTTTTTTTGTTTTTAATAAGTCCATAAATCTGTTTTGCTGCTTTTTCTTTAGTCGAAACCCAAAATTGACCATCGCCTTTAGCCATTTCGGTATCTACAAATCCAGGTCTAATATCGGTAACATAAATCTGTTTTTTAGAGTTCATGGCCTTTTGTCTTAGTCCTTCCAAGTAATTTATTTGATACGCTTTTGAAGCATTGTATGCGGGTGCCATTCGACTCCCTCTAAGCCCCGCAATTGAACTGATTGCGACCAAATGTCCTTTGCCTTGTTTTTCAAAATAGTTAAATGCCCAGCCCACAATTTCAGTGAAGGCAATTACATTTAGTTGATTTGTTGAATTCTCTTTTTTAAATTCTAGTTTTTTATTCAAGTCGCCTATACCTGAACTCAAAACCAGCAAGTCTAAGCCACCAATTTTAGTTACTAATTCCGTTAGTTTTTGAGTGTTATTTTCTGTTGTGCAATCAAAAGCACTAATGCTGAAGTTTTTTGGCTTAGTTTTTTTTAATGTCTCAAGTTCAATTTTGCGTCTTCCTGTGATTCCAATTTTATATTCATTTTCAGCAAGAATTTTTGCTAATGCGTTCCCTATTCCTGAAGTTGCTCCAACAATAATTGCTTTTTTCATTTTGGTTTTTTATGTCGTTTACAGTTTTTTTACGTATCCTTTTTTTACTGAGCATGAGTAAAAGAGGCTCCCCTTAGGGGACGTATTCATGTTTCTTATTAATCAAATCTTCAATTTTGTAAAATAGGATAGCATTGAATCCAATAAAAATTATAGCAGTCCAAAATCCATAATTATCAGACAACCAAGATGATGCTCCAAAACTATGAGCGATTAAAACAAAAAGTAAAAAAATGCGAGAATATTTTTTAGGGATGTAAAACCCTAATATTCCAATTAGAATTAGCCAAATTCCACAAACTATAAATAGTCCTGAAACGTGTTGTTTCATCATATAATTTCCAATATCATTAGCTTCGTTTGCGGCATTTAAATTTCCATTCCAATAGTCTTTTGGCTGATGAACAATTGTAATTACAGCATCAAATAAACTTGCCCATAAAGCAGGAATCAAGGCTAGTATTTTTTCTTTTTTATTCATGGTTGTTTAGCTAACTTATTGGGGATTAAATAGATAAACCTAACTTCATCCCCCTACTTCCGTGCTCGTTTTTCACAGGTTTTACAGAGTTCCGAGATGCCTTTTTGTTCCCAGGATTGTTTTACACTTCCATTCGAAATACTTTCACGGCCTTTAATGTGTTGGCAGTCTTTGTAGATGTGGTATTTATGACCGGCTTTGGTCCAAAACACCGCATCGGTATTATGGTTGAGAGTTTTTAGAGTGCTGGTTTGTTTATTGATTTCTTCGGTGTAGTTTTCAATAGATGCAGGGTTCAAGTCAATACCTGTTGCGCCCGCAATTAGAAGGGCTACAATGGCGACTGTTCCGGCAATTCCTTTGGATTTTTTATCCATATTTTTATTTGTAAATATGAAAATGACCAACGGCAAAAATGCTAAGACGCCCAAAATAGCGCCCAATTGATTTTGAACAAAAAACTTGAATTTATCTTTTTCGGAGGCGGGGTCTAGTCGGTTTGCTTTTTTCCAAAGAATGCTGCCCGTGATGGCGAGGGCAAGGATCAGGCCAATGGCGACTAGAAGCCATGTCAATTGGTCTTTGTGGAGTAATTTTAAGATGGCCACGACTTGCCCTACCATGGCTAGGAACCAGACTATAATTGCGATGCCGCGATATTTTCTGGCTTTGGATTTATTCTCTGGACTTGCGGTGAATTGTTTGGTGTTTGTCATTGGGTTATTTTTAGTTGGGGGTCATAATGAGAATTTTATTTTTAATTAGATTCAACCATTCCCTGTTTACCTCATTTAGCAATTCTAAATATGAGTGTTAACGATCCAGCCCCATTAATGAGTTTATGGAGTTAAAATAAAAGAATACGTTACTTTCGGTTAATTGGTTATGAAGATTCAGATTTGGGATCCAATTCTTAAGTAAATTTACAAAAAAAGCAGGTAATTCCAATAGGTCCCCTTTATTTTTTGCGTTTCATGTGAAAAAAATGTTAAACTATTCAATGTTAATAGTATTACTATTATCTTCGCCGAGTAATACCATGGAAAAACTACAATTACAGATAAGCATTAGTCCGGATCTTTATACAAAGAATCCAGAATCCTCTGTTTTAGGCCAAAAAATTGTGTCTAAAAGCATTGAAATGATTGATGCTTTG